>WLWD01003443.1_pt1 | contig 42921 bp, 36 predicted proteins | sample 6712731 | NCBI WGS metagenome assembly WLWD01 (sample SAMN12718690, study PRJNA576275) | sponge metagenome | isolation source: marine sponge | host: Mycale hentscheli | place: New Zealand: South Island, Marlborough, Capsize Point | collected 2014-11-01 | reverse complement strand
GACACATGGTGACCTAATGAAGTGGACACATGGTGACCTAGTGAAGTGGACACATGGTGACCCAATGAAGTGGACACATGGTGACCGTATGAAGTGGACACATGGTGATCTAATGAAGTGGACACATGGTGACCTAATGAAGTGGACACATGGTGACCTAATGAAGTGGACACATGGTGACCTAATGAAGTGGACACATGGTGACCGTATGAAGTGGACACATGGTGACCTAATGAAGTGGACACATGGTGACCTAGTGAAGTGGACACATGGTGACCGTATGAAGTGGACACATGGTGATCTAATGAAGTGGACACATGGTGACCGTATGAAGTGGACACATGGTGATCTAATGAAGTGGACACATGGTGACCGTATGAAGTGGACACATGGTGACCGTATGAAGTGGACACCATGGTGACCTAATGAAGTGGACACATGGTGACCTAATGAAGTGGTGTCTCCCACCCCCAGTGAAAATCACGCATGAAACCCTGCTAACGGTCTTTTATATTAGGCCATCAAATGGACAATACGATGTCCATTTCATTAATAAAGTAAGGAAAAAACAAACAAATAAAACAACAACAACAACAAAACAAAACATAAATCAACCACTAAATGTAGGTACAATTCAAGGAATTGAACTATCATGCATTGAGTTTAGGTCACTCACTAGATGGAAAGGACTATGTGGAGTAAGCAGACAACCCGCCCACAGTCAAGCAATGGAGACTTTAAAGAGAGCTGATCTGCATGCTAGGCCCTGTAGAAATTGTATGGCTCCCTGGACTACAGCTCCATCCCTGTAAGACATATATGCAAGTATATGTTGGTAGCAGAGCCAATCACAGGGCAAAAGTCACAGCACATCACACAATTAAATAAGGCAATTAATAGGGCATGTACAGTCCTAATTAATGCCCATCTATATGTGGTACATAGTGGGTGAGTGTAGCTAGCTATGTATATGCTAAGAAAGGTCACTTTCAATGTAATGGCCAATACATTAAATCATTGCATTTCTGCTAGCCCTGTATGTGATGGTTACTTATATTATTGCCCGATATAATGTGGAAAAGACACCAGAGTTGGGGTCAAAATACTTTAGAAGTATTTAATTGCAATTGCAAATATAGCTCCTTAGCAAATACAGATACTTCATAGTAAGTTATACTTGTACAACTGAAGAAGACACTATGTGTGTATCTGTAGTATGAAATCAAGTTAACACAATGATAGAAGAGACTATTAGTTCATCCCAGGTGAGACTTGTAAATTATATTACCTATGTGCGTGCACAGTAATAGTACTACGTGCATGCACAGTGTTAGTACTACGTGCGTGCACAGTAATAGTACTACGTGCATGCACAGTGCTAGCACTATGTGCGTGCACAGTAATAGTACTACATGCGTGCACAGTAATAGTACTACGTGCATGCACAGTGTTAGCACTATGTGCGTGCACAGTGTTAGTACTACGTGCGTGCACAGTAATAGTACTACGTGCATGCACAGTGCTAGCACTATGTGCGTGCACAGTGTTAGTACTATGTGCGTGCACAGTGCTAGCACTATGTGCGTGCACAGTGCTAGTACTATGTGCATGCACAGTGTTAGTACTATGTGCGTGCAGTGTTAGCACAATGTGTGTGCACAGTGTTAGTACTATATGCGTGCACAGTGTTAGCACAGTGTTAGTACTACGTGCGTGCAGTGCTAGCACTATGTGCGTGGAGTGTTAGCACTATGTGCATGCAGTGTTAGCACTATGTGTGTGCACAGTAATAGTACTACGTGCGTGCACAGTGCTAGCACTATATGCGTGCACAGTAATAGTACTACGTGCGTGCACAGTAATAGTACTACGTGCATGTACAGTGCAAGCACTATGTGTGTGCACAGTGCAAGCACTATGTGTGTGCACAGTGTTAGTACTATGTGCGTGCACAGTGCAAGCACTATGTGTGTGCACAGTGTTAGTACTATGTGTGTGCACAGTGCTAGCACTATGTGTGTGCACAGTGCTAGCACTATGTGTGTGCACAGTGCTAGCAATATGTGTGTGCACAGTAATAGTACTACATGCGTGCACAGTAATAGTACTACGTGCATGCACAGTGCTAGCACTATGTGTGTGCAGTGTTAGTACTATGTGCGTGCACAGTGTTAGTACTACATGCATGCACAGTGTTAGCACTATGTGTGTGCACAGTGTTAGTACTATGTGCGTGCACAGTGCTAGCACTATGTGTGTGCACAGTGTTAGTACTATGTGTGTGCAGTGTTAGTACTATGTGCGTGCACAGTGCTAGCACTATGTGTGTGCACAGTGTTAGTACTATGTGCGTGCACAGTGCTAGCACTATGTGTGTGCACAGTGTTAGTACTATGTGTGTGCAGTGTTAGTACTATGTGTGTGCACAGTGTTAGTACTATGTGTGTGCACAGTGTTAGTACTATGTGTGTGCAGTGTTAGTACTACATGCATGCACAGTGTTAGTACTATGTGTGTGCACAGTGCAAGCACTATGTATGTGCACAGTGTTAGTACTACGTGCACGCACAGTGTTAGTACTATGTGCGTGCACAGTAATAGTACTATGTGCGTGCACAGTGCTAGCACTATGTGCGTGCACAGTAATAGTACTACGTGCATGTACAGTGCTAGCACAGTGTTAGCACTATGTGTGTGCACAGTGTTAGCACTATGTGTGTGCACAGTGTTAGCACTATGTGTGTGCACAGTGTTAGTACTATGTGTGTGCACAGTGTTAGTACTATGTGCGTGCACAGTGTTAGCACTATGTGTGTGCACAGTAATAGTAATACGTGCATGCACAGTGCTAGCACTATGTGTGTGCAGTGTTAGTACTATGTGTGTGCACAGTGTTAGTACTACGTGCATGCACAGTGTTAGTACTATGTGCGTGCACAGTGTTAGCACTATGTGTGTGCACAGTAATAGTACTACGTGTGTGCACAGTGTTAGTACTATGTGTGTGCACAGTGTTAGTACTATGTGTGTGCACAGTGCTAGCACTACGTGCATGCACAGTGCTAGCACTACGTGCATGCACAGTGCTAGCACTACGTGCATGCACAGTGCTAGCACTACGTGCATGCACAGTGCTAGCACTACGTGCATGCACAGTGTTAGTACTACATGCGTGCACAGTAATAGTACTATGTGCGTGCACGGTGCTAGCACTATGTGCGTGCACAGTAATAGTACTATGTGCGTGCACAGTATTAGTACTACGTGCGTGCATAGTGCTAGCACTATGTGTGTGCACAGTAATAGTACTACGTGTGTGCACAGTAATAGTACTACGTGTGTGCACAGTGTTAGCACTATGTGCGTGTAGTGCTAGTACTACGTGCGTGCACAGTGTTAGTACTACGTGCATGCACAGTGTTAGCACTATGTGTGTGCAGTGCTAGCACTATGCGCGTGCACAGTAATAGTACTACGTGCGTGCACAGTAATAGTACTATGTGCGTGCACAGTGCTAGCACTACGTGCGTGCACAGTGCTAGTACTATGTGCGTGCACAGTGCTAGCACTACGTGCATACACAGTGCTAGCACTACGTGCATGCACAGTGCTAGCACTACGTGCGTGCACAGTGCTAGCACTACGTGCGTGCACAGTGCTAGCACTACGTGCATGCACAGTGTTAGTACTACGTGCGTGCACAGTAATAGTACTATGTGCGTGCACAGTGTTAGTACTATGTGCGTGCACAGTAATAGTACTATGTGCGTGCACAGTGCTAGCACTATGTGCGTGCACAGTAATAGTACTACGTGCATGTACAGTGCTAGCACTATGTGTGTGCACAGTGTTAGCACTATGTGTGTGCACAGTGTTAGTACTATGTGTGTGCACAGTGCTAGCACAGTGTTAGCACTATGTGTGTGCACAGTGTTAGTACTATGTGCATGCACAGTGTTAGCACTATGTGTGTGCACAGTAATAGTACTACGTGCATGCACAGTGCAAGCACTATGTGTGTGCACAGTGTTAGTACTACGTGCATGCACAGTGTTAGTACTATGTGCGTGCACAGTGTTAGCACTATGTGTGTGCACAGTAATAGTACTACGTGTGTGCACAGTGTTAGCACTACGTGCATGCACAGTGCTAGCACTACGTGCATGCACAGTGTTAGTACTACGTACGTGCACAGTAATAGTACTATGTGCGTGCACGGTGCTAGCACTATGTGCGTGCACAGTAATAGTACTACGTGCGTGCATAGTGCTAGCACTATGTGTGTGCACAGTAATAGTACTACGTGTGTGCACAGTGTTAGCACTATGTGTGTGCACAGTGCTAGCACTATGTGCGTGTAGTGCTAGTACTACGTGCGTGCACAGTGTTAGTACTACGTGCATGCACAGTGTTAGCACTATGTGTGTGCACAGTGTTAGTACTATGTGTGTGCACAGTGTTAGTACTATGTGTGTGCACAGTGCTAGCACAGTGTTAGCACTATGTGTGTGCACAGTGTTAGTACTATGTGCGTGCACAGTGCTAGCACTATGTGCGTGCACAGTAATAGCACTACGTGCGTGCATAGTGCTAGCACTATGTGCGTGCACAGTAATAGCACTACGTGCGTGCACAGTGCTAGCACTATGTGTGTGCACAGTAATAGCACTACGTGCGTGCACAGTGCTAGCACTATGTGCGTGCACAGTAATAGCACTACGTGCGTGCACAGTAATAGCACTACGTGCGTGCACAGTGCTAGCACTATGTGCGTGCACAGTAATAGTACTACGTGTGTGCACAGTGTTAGCACTATGTGCATGCACAGTGTTAGTACTACGTGCGTGCACAGTAATAGCACTACGTGCGTGCACAGTGCTAGCACTATGTGCGTGCACAGTAATAGTACTACGTGTGTGCACAGTGTTAGCACTATGTGCATGCACAGTGTTAGTACTACGTGCGTGCACAGTAATAGTACTATGTGCGTGCACGGTGCTCGCACTATGTGCGTGCACAGTAATAGTACTATGTGCGTGCACAGTAATAGTACTACGTGCGTGCATAGTGCTAGCACTATGTGTGTGCACAGTAATAGTACTACGTGCATGCACAGTGCTAGCACTATGTGTGCAGTACTACTTCGTGAATGCAGTGTTAGTATTGGTATGTGTATGTACAATGATAACAGTAGTGCATGCCTAGAGACTTACCATTATTCTCTTCTTCAATCAAGATCACCAGAACCTCAGTAAAGATAGCAGCAGCCCAAGCACCATGAAATCTAGGAAATGAAGAAAAAAAAAGGTTATGACAATATTAATTCTAATGTAAAAGAAAATTAGTTATCAAGCCAAGCAAATGAAGCACCAAATGTGTGAACCCTCAGCGCTACTATACACTAGCTAGCTATAACAAAATCATTTCTCAGACCGAAAAAATAATATATTTGGCTATTCCTAATCAGGTATCAATACAGCTCAAGCAATGAAAACATAGATGTAGCTAATTGCTGTCTAAAGAAGTAGCTAAACATGCAGGAGACTCTCACCGGTATATAGTTTCAACGTAAAACACCTGAATTCCAGCTCTCATTAACTTTTCAGTATGAAGCAAAAACTAACGTGGGAAGAAAAGAAATTATTTGCCCATGTGATTGCGACATGACGATAGGGGACATTACCTACAAAAATTTGAACCTACACGGGAGCAGACAGCTTGTTAAATCATCATCCTGAGCAAGATCATACTTAAATCAACAGTTAATTATTGTCAGTAATTTCCAAAATCAGCTGACAGACAGACAAACAGATGGGACGACTACTATAACCCACTTGCGCATGCATGCTGAGGGCTAATAATAACAATCTGGCCAATGGCACCGATATCATTGCATACTACAGAATCACTAGCCTCAGCAACTGTGATACTTGATACTTCATAATATCTCTGTTCTATATGCAACAGCACAGGCCAACCAACACTTTCATACTTGTTTCAACTCTAGTGTTATTAGGGCCCAAAGAGTGGGAGCTGGAGGACAACTTGAGGATGCTAGGGAAGGTCTAGTACAAAAGAATAGCCAAGTGAAGGGTGCATGGTAAGGTCATAAGGTAAGGGATAGCATCAGCAGATGAGCAGTGCAATGAGACTGTCACTAATAAAGCATGTATAGACTTGCCAGCAAAGTGTGAGCATTAACCAAGAATGGGTCAAAGCCATAGGCTAAAGAGACAGCCAAAGCAGCCAGGGAACGCACAACTACAAGTTTACCCTAATAATGCCCACCCTGTAACAAGTACATGTAATAGGAGAATATCAGTAAGTCTTCAACTTTTTGGTTGGACATAAATCCAGTGTGGTAGACTCAATGCAGGTGAACCTAAGTTGTGCCCCAAAACAAAACAAACAAACAAACAAACAAACAAAACCTGGAAAGATTAGTACCTAGACAATAAAAGAGGCAGGGCCACCAACATTATCACTATTAGGGATGAGGCCTGGTTATGTTCACACCCGTTATCAACTTACTTCATGACACTTGCTTCGCCAACATCTTGTATTGACTAGCCTTGATACATCAGCAGCATGTTGCTACCTGCAAATAGCCAATGGGAAATGCCATCACTACTGGACAAGATAATACAGGTGTAGTCCTGCTGTATAAAAATACATGGATATAATAGCTATATGATTCCATTCAATTTTTATAGTTGTACAGCCATTCCATTTAGCTACTCTAGTCTAGCTATTAGGTGAGCGAATTTTTTATTTCACTGATATTATTACGAGTAAGTGACAAGTAGTACTCTTTAGACACTTGCTAACTAATGATAGGATTAGATGGAGGGACAAACATACAAGCCTAATGCAGCTGTCTTGTGAAACCACTGAAGATGACTCTAAGATATATATGTCAAGTTTACATAGCAAACAACCAGTTTCCATTTTTTGTCAGACTTTACATACTGGCAAACTAAACAGGCACCTTGTACACACTATTTGTCTCAAACTACTTACGAAACTAATGTACAGAATTATTAGACAGTCCTCCTCTCCCACATCACGAGAGTATTACTAGATTGGCATTACTTTTTTTAAGGGGTGCAAAGCTTTTAACTTACTCTTGAAAGCTGAGTGAGATACCTTCATTTAACCGAACCGCCATAATGAAAAGTTAGTCTCATGTACCCAATCCCTTTACCAACCGCTAATCGAGTGTAGAGGTTCTAGGTTGGTAAAGGGTCTCGCCGAATGAATATGGACTTGATATTATCGCTAAGCAACTCGAAGAAAACTCAAAGGATGCCGAAGACCTCATGAAATTGCTATCTGCCAGCCAGAAGAGAGCAGTGAACCTAGCAAAGGAAAAAGGATCATAAACCTGGCTGACAGTGCTCCCGCTCTACACAGGGTGCATTTCACGACGCCCTCGCACTGCGCTATGGCTGGACCCCTGGGAGGCTACCAGCTAAATGTGCATGTGGGGCCGTCTTCTCAGTTGAGCATGCCCTTTCATGCCCCAAAGGGGGGTTTCCATCCATCAGACACAACGAAATACGGAATTTGACAGCAACACTCTTAACTGAGGTGTGCAAGGATGTATGTATTGAGCCTGACCTTCAGCCCGTGTTTGAAGAACTGAATGGTGCGACTGCTAACTCACAGCCAGGAGCAAGACTCGACATTGCAGCAAACGGTGTTTGGGGCGGCAATCACGAAATAACATATTTTGATGTAAGGGTATTCAACCCCTATGCCCCTTCCAACAAACATTCAGACATGCAAATGGTGTATAGCACGAACAAGCCAAGAAACGGGCATATGAGGAGAGAATTAGAGAAGTGGAACACGCCACATTCACACCAGTTGCACTCTCTACTACCGGTGGCATAGCAAAGGAAGCCAGTATATCTATAAAAAAATTAGCGTCCATGCTCGCCAATAAGTGGGAACACAGTTATAGCAGTACTCTTCAATGGTTACGATGCCGCCTATCCTTTTATCTTCTACGGTCCTCTATCCAAGCCATTCGAGGAGCCAGATCATCCATTGGACATGCTGTAAGAATACCAGCTGCAGTAGACCTGGTGACCTCAGAAGCACATCTAAACTGATCTAATTTCATTTGCTTTTTGACTGTAACTGAGTTTATATTATTTTGTATTGTATTGTATTGTAGTGTATATATATAATTAAAAAAAGAAAAAAGAAAAAAAGAAGCTAGATTACTGAACTCAGTTTTGGTAGCAACACCAGTGACAGAACAGTGAGTAAAGCCTATACAAACCAAAAGCGGTTGATTTAAATTCTAAGCAGCTTCTTACCCAATGCACGGATTACAACTAATATATAGTTTGTTTAGAGTTCATATTCAAGGGTTTTTGTACGCACCTGTGCTAATCAATTAATTGGGTAAAGGGGTTTACAACTACTTCATCTTAAAAGGCTTCTCAAAGTGGTTCGGTAAAGCGTCACCTTTTCAATTACTATGGTAAGTTGATTTGTGCAAAGACAAATGCTGTTTCTACTTTCTTGAATTGCGTTGACACTTTTACCATATCATTAAGATGTAAGCTGCATAGCAGAAATGCAATCTCAGGTTTTATTTAATTGTCTCCTATTTTTTTAAAGCCAAGACTATCTCTGGCAGATGAAACCAATGAGACTCATTACTTAAAGGTTAATGTCATCATAACAATATAATTTTAATAATAACCACATATACATATTTAGCTGTGTTGTTCTCAAACTTAGCTACCAAGCATGCCTTGAAATTCTTCATTAGAACTTTAAGCTCTTCAGCTTCCTCGTTGTTAGTGCTGTGAATAAAAACATTAAATTGAAATTAGTAAAGCTAGCTACTATTAATATAGCTTGCACAATGACACATAAAGTGTGTTTTATAGAATCTTGCCCACTAAATTGTGAACCACATAAGACCAGCACAATGATATGCACATTAACTGATAATTATTTCCATCAACAAACTGGCCAAAGTTGTAGTCAGCCCACTAGCTAGTTCCTATCACTGTGTCAGTAGTTGAACACCTCTTAAAGTAGCAAGTCTGCATGGGCGTACTGATACACTCCACAGAAGTGTAGTAAAGTCACTATGCTTATAAGGGTGTCATGCTACACTCCACAGTGTTACCAAACACTTCAGAGTGTAGCACAACACCCCACAATACCGAAGTGTTCCACTACACCCCATTAAAGGTGTAGTGGAACACCCCATTTTTTACAGTGCAGCATAAAATGAATACTATTGTGTACAGACCACAATGACCACTGCTATAACCTGAGGAGATGAAATAACTTAACATAATAACTAAAAACTCAAATGATATTGATGGACGGTCACGTCCTGCCAGAGAAACGTCCTGCTATGGAGCTGTGGGGTTGTAAGGCCCACAGACGATCTGGACTTTTGTACAAGTTATCTCTGGGATCTCGCTGTCTATCAAATGTGACAGAGACAGCCAAGTCCCAACAACCACAATTAGTTATAATAGATTACAAATAGATAATAGAACACAATGAAAATGAGTCACTGCACAGAAAGTGGAATAAAACGTAACTAAGATAATGCGAAAAGTGCGTGCATTATAGTAAACAATAAAATAGCTACGGGGTTTATTAACGTTCGACGATATCGGGAGTTCCTGAATGTTCTGCACATGCTTGAGGTTCTTCCAGGAATCCTAGCAGGCCTGGACACACTCCCGGGCAGGAGAGAGTTCCTTGGAAACTCTAAGAAGAGGAACAAGTTTCTTTACAGCTCTTTTAAACGTTTTGCCATGGCATAGCACAGTCACTACTCTGACTAGTCTGTCAGCTCCAGGGTGGATTTCTACAACTCTAGCAAGAGGCCACGACCTACACCCATAAGTCTCTTCATCCTTAAGTAATACAATATCACCTTTTGCAAGGTTGGAAGTAATAGTTTTCCATTTCTTTCTTTGTTGGAGAGACTGCAGATAGACAGTGTACCACTGATCCCAAAGTTCAGCAGAAAGTCGATTAACTAAATTCCAGCGCCGCAAGTAGCAGATTTTGCTGGTTGAGGAGATTCTTGACGGAATCGATCGAAGGGGCCTACCAATCAAAAAATGACCTGCAGTTATCACGTCGGAGCCATCAGGAGAAATTGAGTGCACTGGAAGAAGAGGTCGACTATTGAGTGTGGCTTCCACTTCAGCCAAGACTGTGGCTAACTCTTCGAAAGTAAGATGATGGTCACCTACAAGCTTCCTTAAAAGTGTTTTCATGCTTCTGACTCCCGCTTCCCACATTCCTCCAAAGTGTGGAGAACGACTGGGTGAGAATTTCCAGTCAATGGACCGAGAAGCAGCGAAATTATGGATGGCATCCTTCGTCTGTTTGCTTTGTAACAGGGAAAATAGACCAGCTAACTCATTCTTAGCTCCCACAAAATTTGTCCCATTATCTGACAGTATGGTTTTAGGAACTCCACGTCGAGCAACGAAGCGAGTTAAGGCAGCAAGGAAAGCTTCTGTTGTAAGATCTGATGAGATCTCAATGTGGACTGCTTTAGTTGATAAACATACAAAAATACATACATAAACTTTCACTAGTGTAGGTTTACGTGGATTGCCTCTCTTTGTCCACAGTGGTCCAGCATAATCTATTCCCACGTAGGTGAATGGGACCGTTGGCTGAAGATGCTCCGGAGGTAACTGTCCCATGAGTTGCTCAGCAGTTCTGGCGTAGGAACGCTGACAGGTCACGCAGGAGCGGCTAATCAGTCGTAGGAGAGACTTTACACCAGGAATGTAATAGTGATCAGCTAGAATAGCCAGCATAGCTCCAATACCAGCATGTCCAGAGTCTAAATGTACCTGCAAAACTAAACACTTGGTAAGAGAATGATGATTAGATAGTATAATAGGATGTTTGACATGACTAGGTATAGAAGCATGATTTAATCTTCCACCAACCCTCAATAACCCATCTTGATCAATGAGTGGGAAAAGAGAATGTAAGGGTGAATTGGAAGATACAGGTTTGCCTTCAGAAAGATGTTTTATCTCAGCAGGATATGATTGTCCCTGGGATAGTGAAATAACTTTGTTCCTGGCAGAAGTTAACTCAGAAGAAGTCAATCGATCTTCCTTGATAGTATCGACCTTGTGAGTATTTACCATGAATCTTCTAATCCAAGCAACAACAGCAACAAGCTTGTGGAAGGAAGAGAATCGATTCCACAGATCGAAGGTTAAAACAGGTTGCCGAAGCCTTGAGTTCAGGTAGCTCTCGAGATAGGTTGATATCTGGTCAGGAAACTTTGGATGGGAAGTATCGGGTGAAACTGGAATATTTCCTGGCCCATGCGCGTACACGAGTCGTCACCCCCAGCCACACCTCTATCCGACCCAGACCTTTCCACCCACGCAGTGAGCTCCATTTTGCTTTCTCTGGGAAGCAAGCCTTAGAGCGTGGGTCTTGAGCTGTTATAGCTGCGATCGAGCTTCCGACATTGCTGGACAGGTTAGGGAAAGCATACTTCCCATTTCGATACTCTATTTAGAGCTGGGGTGACTGGTGTTTCAATGAAGCATAGGCGTGTCAGCATGTGTTGGAAGAAGCTGCTGATGATACTGGCTTAACTGTGCCACAAGTAGTAGTAAGTTATGAAGATATGACTTAGTATAGAATGGCTATTTTAGTTTAGAATTGTGTGTGAAGGAGCAATAGTAGAAGATAAAGCATACCAGAAACACTGAATCAGTGAAGACTTTTCAAGATACCTTTGACGTCCTGGCAGAATTTTCAACAGGAATAGGCAAAATCAGATGGTTAGATGAATTGATATTTAATAATGCAAACTAAGGTTCTTTCAACCTGTTTGCAATAACTGGTGTAAAATAGTTAAACCATAGCAACTTTCGGAATTATTGCTAGATAACCTCGGGATTGAGTTGCTAGATAACCACCCTCCCCCTAGGGCTTCCTCCTCAGGATCGGGTTGTTTATCAGTGATAATCCCTCAAACACATGGTTAAACTATTACATAATAAGTAAATAATAGTTAAACCATTTGTTTGAAAAATTATCGCTCAATCCCGAAAAGGGCATTTATCCCGAATTGTCATGGTTTAACTATTTTATATATCATGGTTATACCATTTCATACTGTGTAAGTGACCAAATATTAATGGCAGGTTTTGACAGGAAAATTTGGTCCAACATTAACAATAGGTTGCATCAGTTTCTCTCTCCTGCTCTCCTTTCTCAGCTTTTCTTATCCCCCTCATTTCCTTTCTTCAGTTAGTCATGGAGTCCCTTCTCCTTAGTCTCTCTCTCTCTCTCCTGTTTCTGAGTCTCTTTGTCCTTCTGTCATGATTGTGGACTTAGTTTTGCAAAACTTTTGCTTCTTTACCAAACTGTTAAGCTCATGAATTATTCATGAATACGCACCATCATTGTTACTGACGCACAAGTGTATTATTATATAGATAGCATTGCTTAGTGGAATGTTCAGCTTTGGTTTTTGTCTTCAACACAATTTACAGAGAGCATTGGCTATGCTGTTGTAATTGAAACAATACAAATTTGAGGTGTGTATGGAAAACTTAACACACACACACTCACCCATATGCACGCCGCAAGGTGGTGTTTCAATAAGCAGCTGCCAGGACTAAGCTGTTCGTATTATTATTATCACTAGTGGTGTGTTTCAACACAAAGTAAGTGAGATAACTCAGTTATATTTTAGGATTTAGTAATATTACATTCTCAAAAATTTAGCAGCACTCTGAGGTCAAAGTGCACTTGTCATGTAATAATGGTATTTTATTAGGAGCTTTTATGATCTGCTACGCATTGTTAAGTGGTAAAAGTTATAGTGATCTAGCTACTTGTTGTGTAACAACGCTGATATGGTAATGCAGTCTTATGATAGGTCTTATAGTCGACTATGTGTTGTTGATCAACTAAGTAAACTAAATTTCAAGTCCTCATACCCCAAGGATAGCCAGCTTTTATAGACACAAACATTAATTCATTAGGATTCTTAAGACGCTCGCGCAAGAATTACAGGAAGCTGAACTCATGTGGTTTGATGAGTATGATACTGACGTATGTGTAACAATGAGAAGTTAGAAATGATGCAACAAGCAACCGAAGGTGATATGTGACTATGATGAAGGAAGAATTGTGCTTGCTAGCTAATGTGGAGTGATGGTGAAATGATAACTAGTGGAATGTTCAGCTTTGGTTTTGTCTTCAACACAATTTACAGAGAGCATTGGCTATGCAGTTGTAATTGAAACAATACAAATTTGAGGTGTGTATGGAAAAGTTGAACTTGACAATTATTATGGTTATTATTATTATTGTATCCTATGGGGTAGGCACCCACTATCACCACAGCGCCCAATCTGTCCATTTCTCTGATAATATTAACGCCCAGGTCTTAAATTGCATACACGAACAAGTATTCCTTGTCAATTATGTGGCCAGCAATAGAAGTCGTTCTTCTGCTGTGCCATTTCAAGAAAATTGACAGCAGTGAAGGCAGACTTTTCTGACTAGAATTTCAATGGCGAATGTCCAGAATGCCTTCAAGATTATTGAATGTGATGTCTTATGTTAAAGTCGAGTAAGTAGTGCAGCCTGTGCAGGTTTTCAATAAGAGAAGTGAGGATTGAACAGGGAAGGCAAAGTCCACAATCATGGATTGAAGTACAGAAACACTGAGAATCAGGAAGAGGTACAGATAAAGGAGCAGAAGGGAATCCATTAACTCAAGAACGAGGGAAGGGCTCAGGAAGAAAGAGAGCAAGAGAGGACAAATGATGTAACTAAACCAAGTGTTTGAGAATTAAGAGATTAAAGTACATGTACCTTATGCTACAGCGCTCCTAGTTTGTGAAACATGTTACATCAAGCGCCACTGTGTGAAAGAGTACTTGATACTTATTACTATGCGATATTTATTATTATTATTGCTATTATTATTGTCATTTTTATTATTATTATTGTTTTTGTTGCTATGATATTATAATTAGTATGAGTAATAGCACAGGTAAACTTGATATTAGGGATTAATAGCACAGTAGTGCTATTTCAATAGCTTTACGAGTGCTATTGATCCCTAATAACACAGGTTACCTGTGCTATCACTCGCTAATAGTAGGCCAACTTTTTAAAAAGTCATTTGCAATTGTAGCTACACTGTATCGTTCACTCACTATCTCCTTATTTCACGATTAGCTTCCTTTGGAACTTCGTTTTCAACATTATGGCTCCTCCTAATCTGTTTAAACATTCCGTCTAATACAGGTAGAGCTTCTGTGGTAAAGAATGACATTGTCTCCAACTAGAAACTACTCGAACTATATGTTTCCGAGGCTAACACTGCATGCGTGCGCACTTACCCGTACTATTTCACTTCGCTACCGTGGTATTTCACTTAGTTACCGAGGTATTTCAATTATTTACGTGCTATTTCACTTTCCCTGTGCAATTTCAGTTGAACAGCGATTTTTCCTATACATTTTTTAATGGAAAACATACGTGCCATATTATTATTATTATTATTATTATTATTATTATTATTATTATTATTATATTATTATATTATTATTATTATTACTATTATTATTATTATTATTATTATTGTGATTAGTTGGGGGAACCTGGTATTAGATTCTTACTAGTGATGCGCTCTAATAGCACAAAATAGCGAAGCGAGCGATGCATGTTCCCTGTAATTGCAGCTATTCCATGCATGCTACAAAATACTGTCAAAGTGAGAAAACAATAGTGGTGGCTTTTTTCTATGATGAAGGCTCCTGGTACCGTAATCCTCAGGAATAGTCTAATAAATAAATTAGGAACATTTAATGGCTTTTCAAAGAGAAAGATTCTTTACTTTGCTACCTGTTTCTGTTTCATTTTAGCTCTCCTCCTCCTTGCCCTGTCTTTTTCATTTCTTATCTCTCTCCTTGCTAATTTTTCTTCAGGAGTTTCTAACGCCCTCAAAGCTCTTGACCGAGCGTTTCTAACGTTTTGTCTACTGGGCATCGCTACTTCGTACAGCGGGTAAACAAAACAAAATGTTGCTAAGAAGGTTACCCGGCCCACGCAAGCGCGTAGGAGAAAATTTGCACACGTACGCCCACGCAAGAACAAAAACAATTCTTAGACCTAAATATATATATATATAACGCGAACTCATTAGAGAGTCAGCTCCGCTCGCTTCGCTGAATTAACTGGTTTTGATACATCTCCTTCACCACACTCACTATTAAAGCACTGGCCAGGGAGAAGCGAGTGGTATGTGGCAGAGTTCAGTCAAATACATTGTAATTGTAATTAAATACATTTTTTTGCAGTAATTTCAATGTAATTGTATTTGAGTGAGTCTGAGCTCTATGTATTTGCAATGTGTTCAAATACTAGCAAAATTTAGAATTACAAAGTTTGGAATACGTGCATTGCAAATACAAAACAGAAATGAAAAGAGGCGAGAGAAAGTATGGGCAAGTCCCTCAAAAATTACTGGGGAAAAAGAAAGTGGAAATACCATTTGGATATTTAATTGGAGGTCACTGTGTGTGTGCGCGCATGTGTATGTACATGTGTGTGTGCATGTGTGTGTGCACGCATGTATGTGTACATGTGTGTGTGCGCATGTGTGTATGTGTATATGCGTGTGTGACAGCAGATAACGTATGTGACATACACATAACACTGTCGTGTTTGTTTTTGTTTGTTTTTTGTTATAGTTGTGTTTACAATGGTTGTGTTGTTTTTAGATTATTGAGCTACAGCAAATGATTTTTTGATTTATTTATTTTTTTAGAGAAAAGAACACCATCAGTTGAGGCTGTCTAAATATTGATACGTCGCACCAGGACAGTGGCAGCATCTGGGATCACTCCAGGACAGTGACAGCATCTGGGATCACTCCACGACAGTGACAGCATCTGGGATCACTCCACGACAGTGACAGCATCTGGGATCACTCCAGGACAGTGGCAGCATCTGGGATCACTCCAGGACAGTGGCAGCATCTGGGATCACTCCAGGACAGTGGTAGCATCTGGGATCACTCCAGGACAGTGACAGCATCTGGGATCACTCCACGACAGTGGCAGCATCTGGGATCACTCCAGGACAGTGACAGCATCTGGGATCACTCCACGACAGTGACAGCATCTGGGATCACTCCAGGACAGTGGCAGCATCTGGGATCACTCCAGGACAGTGGCAGCATCTGGGATCACTCCACGACAGTGGCAGCATCTGGGATCACTCCACGACAGTGGCAGCATCTGGGATCACTCCACGACAGTGGCAGCATCTGGGATCACTCCACGACAGTGGCAGCATCTGGGATCACTCCAGGACAGTGGCAGCATCTGGGATCACTCCAGGACAGTGACAGCATCTGGGATCACTCCACGTCAGTGGCAGCATCTGGGATCACTCCAGGACAGTGACAGCATCTGGGATCACTCCACGACAGTGGCAGCATCTGGGATCACTCCAGGACAGTGACAGCATCTGGGATCACTCCACGACAGTGGCAGCATCTGGGATCACTCCAGGACAGTGGCAGCATCTGGGATCACTCCAGGACAGTGGCAGCATCTGGGATCACTCCAGGACAGTGGCAGCATCTGGGATCACTCCAGGACAGTGGCAGCATCTGGGATCACTCCAGGACAGTGGCAGCATCTGGGATCACTCCAGGACAGTGGCAGCATCTGGGATCACTCCACGACAGTGGCAGCATTTGGGGACAGTGACAGCATCTGGGATCACTCCACGACAGTGGCAGCATCTGGGATCACTCCAGGACAGTGACAGCATCTGGGATCACTCCAGGACAGTGACAGCATCTGGGATTACTCCAGGACAGTGGCAGCATCTGGGATCACTCCAGGACAGTGGCAGCATCTGGGATCACTCCAGGACAGTGGCAGCATCTGGGATCACTCCAGGACAGTGACAGCATCTGGGATCACTCCAGGACAGTGACAGCATCTGGGATCACTCCACGACAGTGACAGCATCTGGGATCACTCCAGGACAGTGGCAGCATCTGGGATCACTCCAGGACAGTGGCAGCATCTGGGATCACTCCACGACAGTGGCAGCATCTGGGATCACTCCAGGACAGTGGCAGCATCTGGGATCACTCCATGACAGTGGCAGCATCTGGGATCACTCAGGACCGGTGGCAGCATCTGGGATCACTCCAGGAATGCAGCAATCTGGATCACTCCAGGACTTGGCAGCATCTGGATCACCTCCAAAGACAGTGGGCAGCATCTGGGATCACTCCAGACAGTGGCAGCATCGGGTATCACTCCATGACAGTGGCCAGCATCTGGGATCACTCAGACAGTGGCAGCATCTGGGATCAACTCCAGACAGTGCAGCATCTGGGATCACTCTAGGACGTGGGCCATCTGGGATCACTCCAGAAGTGGCAGCATCTGGGATTCACTCCAGGACAGTGACAGCATCTGGGATCACTCCACGACAGTGACAGCATCTGGGATCACTCCAGGACAGTGGCAGCATCTGGGATCACTCCAGGACAGTGGCAGCATATGGGATCACTCCAGGACAGTGGCAGCATCTGGGATCACTCCACGACAGTGGCAGCATCTGGGATCACTCCAAGACAGTGGCAGCATCTGGGATCACTCCAGGACAGTGACAGCATCTGGGATCACTCCAGGACAATGACAGCATCTGGGATCACTCCAGGACAGTGGCAGCATCTGGGATCACTCCAAGACAGTGGCAGCATCTGGGATCACTCCAGGACAGTGGCAGCATCTGGGATCACTCCAGGACAGTGGCAGCATCTGGGATCACTCCAGGAGAGTGACAGCATCTGGGATCACTCCACGACAGTGGCAGCATCTGGGATCACTCCACGACAGTGGCAGCATCTGGGATCACTCCAGGACAGCGGCAGCATCTGGGATCACTCCAGGACAGCGGCAGCATCTGGGATCACTCCAGGACAGTGGCAGCATCTGGGATCACTCCAGGACAGTGGCAGCATCTGGGATCACTCCAGGACAGTGACAGCATCTGGGATCACTCCAGGACAGTGGCAGCATCTGGGATCACTCCAGGACAGTGGCAGCATCTGGGATCTCTCCAGGACAGTGGCAGCATCTGGGATCACTCCAGGACAGTGGCAGCATCTGGGATCACTCCACGACAGTGGCAGCATCTGGGATTACTCCACGACAGTGGCAGCATCTGGGATCACTCCAGGACAGTGGCAGCATCTGTGATCATTCCAGTACAGCGGCAACCAGTTACGAGTGGGATCACTACAGGATGTGTGTTCTGATAGTGGAAATTCTGATTTTGGGTTCTTCATGAAGGACTAATACCAACATATTTTTGTAAACAAACAATGGCCATGTTGTAATGTACAATTATTATTGTCATGTATATTGTGGCTCATTGAATGATGTTGTAGAAATGACACAAACATTATATCCATAAAAGCCAATGATTAGTGGGAGGGGGGCAAAGATCTGTGATGCATGGTCTCAGCATGGCACAGTTTATGAGTATTTATTGTAGGTGGTGATTGCCCCACTAATGTTGGGGTTAGATGAAATCCTATGAGTTCCCTGACATGCGCAAAAATTGATACAGTAGAACCTCTAAACTGAGAACAATTTGGGACCTAAGGAGGGGGAGATGGGCCATACATTTTCTATTGGAATGCGGGTAGGGGAAGTTCACTATACAGAGGTAATTTACCTAGAGAGTTCACTATCAGAGGTTTCACATGCTCACTTGGTGCTGCTATGCTGCATGGTAGTCCTCAACTGGTGTATGGGACGATTGCTTGCACATAGTTCCTGATGTTACAAATACTGTTTTTGGCCACTTAGTATACAATATTTATTATAACTGTACCAGGGTAACTATACCGGGTATATTATTACACACCAAAATATTCCGTAAATGCATTTACAGTTGAATATTATTTAACAGTGAACTCTGTAATGAGCAACACCATGCAATGGATATATTACACCAGTGTATGTAAAAGTCATACACTTTTGTTATACACATAGTATATTCCAGTGACTTTTATCTTACTTACGTCACCAGTGTGTATATTTTGTAAGACTGTATTACTGGAGTACTGTGCATTACCTTACACCAGGTATATACCATACTATGTGTACTTATGTTGCTGGAGTATACCCTATGTATTCTTGATGATGTCTTACCACAGCATGCAGTGTATAGATACTATGTATACTACAGTGAAACCTCTCTACAAAGGCCATGCTTGGGGTCAGGTCTTTTGACCCTTGTAGAGAGTTTGGCTGCTTTCAGAGTTTATTTTTTATTGTAGTAGATCACTGTGTTCCATTTACGCTGGCTGTTGTTAAGAGTCGAGTTGTTCTTCAGAGTCCCTTTGTAGAGAGGTTCCACTGTATATGTATTCCAAATGTTTTCTTAATAACATGATATATAGAATTCTTTGACAGTAATACTGATCACTTTTAGCTAGCTAGTGTGGTAAAAAAATTAATAATAATAAAAAGTCTAAAAATGTTATGAAGAGTTTGATGAATCCATTATCCAGGGCCACGCTTGATGTGCTGTCTGTCACCATCCCGAGCTACTCTGGTTTCTGTCATAGCTGCAGTCCTCATCAAAGCTCCACTTACTTCTCACCTTCTGCCCATAATGAGCCAATCGGTTTCTGAGGATAATAAAAAAAAAATTAAAAAAATTGGCTGTAAACAATACCACACTTGCATGAAGTATATTTGGCGAATAACATGAGACAACTTTGTAAAAAAAGTGCCAATCCACGAACAAAGTAACTCAACTATCACAATCATTCCACCACACACAACTTCAATTCTGACAAATCATACGGGTCTAATCACCACGAGATAAGCAAAAGATGAGAGCACAAAAATTTGCAAAAACAATAGGAGAATTGAGTAATTTAAATGCTACTAAATGTCATTTGATGCAATACAAAAGAGCGAAAGACAAAGGAGAAAAAAAAAGAAAGAAAAAAAAAAAAAAAAGGAAAAAGAAAAGAAAAAAGAAAAGAACATGAACACAAAGCAAATAAACACACAATTTATTAATCAGAAGTAAGCTGATCTTTTATCAAAGTGAATTTTTTTTAAATGAAGAATAGCACACATGCAACAATATAAACTTGAAGTGACAAAGTGCATGACACACACAACAAATAAACAGTAACAGCAACATACAAACAAACAAACAAACAAAAAATTGTTATATAGAGCAAGTCGCCTGTAACTCTTGTAGACCATTCCGGTTCTATTATCAACCGGCATAGTTTCTGGACACCACGGAAAATTAAATTTATTAATTGGCATAGCGTACAGACATTCACAAAAACACCCAAATAGTAATACTGAGTTATGTAATACTTGCTATTTTTTTGTTCGTCTTTTGCTAGGAAGGAGTGGCCACACTGTGCTTGTGACTTGTGGGGACAACACACTGCCAGGAAGTTTTTTTGGATGATTAAGGTCAAGAGCATATTAGCCCGCACGATTACGATGATATTTCCATATTATAAATTATTTACTTTTTCAAAGAGTTGCACCACTCAAATGAATGTTAATACTCCACAGCTTATTTTGATGGAACTTTGTCATAGGAAGGAAGAATAGTATGTGTGTGTGTGTGTGATATGTGTGATGTGTGTATGATGTGCGTGTGTGGTGCGTGCGTGTGATGTGTATGATGAGTCTGTGTGGTGTGTGTGTGTGTGATGTGTGTGTATGTGTGTGTGTGATGTGTGTATATGTGTGTGTGTGATGTGTGTGTTTGTGTGTGTGGTCAATAATTGGCAAGGAACATATGCCATCGGACGTGTCGAGCTCCACTACAAAACAATTTCATATACACAACACAGACAATAAAGATATTTGTAATACAAACAACAAATTATTCATGATCCTATATAATTGCAACTTTATGATGTACTGTATCATACAGGATTTTTGTTTGGGAAGGGGGTGGGGCTCCAAGTGTACTTCGCCAGGTTCGGCATCTTCTCCTTCATCACTGGAAGACTCTGCTCCTGTTGCCTCATCTGCGTCCTCTTCACAATCGGGTTGGTAACTGCATACACATCTGGTCCTAGTAGTACATTCTGGTAAAAAAAAATTAAATTTTTTTGAAAATTTGAAATTGTTCAACAAACCACAACCCACTTTCAAACCTCAAAACTCAATGAAATATATATATATTATAGCTAAACAGCTTTCTCTATCTCAATATAGCTATAAATAAATTGTCAGTATCAGAGTTGATGGGTCTGGTCCACCAACCCTGATACAGGGCCTCCTATAGCCCTAGATGTCGTCTCCCTCCTCTCCGCTTGATCCTGAGACGCTAGAGTCAGCATCAAGCAAGTCAAAACTTCCACAGCACTGTAACTGGTAGACGCCATCTTTCCAAACTGACTTCGAAAAAAAATTTTTTTTTGCATAGTTACCTGGATCACACGACACGCTCACTTTTTCCTATGATGTAATAAGCATTACCTAAGACTGTACGTAATAGGGAGGTCCCCAGTTGAAGTGGCGATTTTATAAAAAAAAAAGAAGACAGTAAGTCAAACCGCAAAGTCTTGGTGGGCAAAGAAGCGGTTGTTTCAATGTGTTATGGAAGGCTACTGGGCTCAAGCAATTTTTCGCTGCTACTACAAAACTGGATCCATAAATGAAGCTGCTGTGAAGAAGGTAACTTTTTTAAAAATTCGACGGAAAACCGATGTTTTTTTTTTTTGCCGAGGAAGAAATAAACGCAACTGCTGTGAGGTACTGTCGAAGCAGTCCTGGCTGAAAGCTATTTTAAATGCTTCTCCAATGCATTGGGCACCTGTGTATGCAATCTGAAGGGTCTAGCTATAAAGTAACTATTTTTTTAAATTCGGAGAAGCCAACCGGTCTCACCCCGCTTTAAAGGGGATTGGGAACGAAAGGGTTAAAAAAAAGAAGAAAAAAAAGAAAAAAAAAAAACACCTTCAGTCAGATAAGTTGACTCTAGTAGTAACTAGACTTCTGAGAGACATTCAATGAAACAGTGTGCTGTGTATTAATCATTGAAACCACAATGAATCTAAATTCTTATCACAATGTTTCAACTTCATGCCGCCACAAGGATAGATAATTTTTACTTTTTATTATTTTGTTATAATTTATTTGTGCTATTCTTGCAGCACACACGTGCACACACACACACACAAGTTTACTGGATATACCAACACAAGATATATATAGTATTTTCTTCATGACTTGACTATTGGACAAAAAATTTTCAAGTGGGTAATCAAATAAATTTCCTAGGATAACAAGATTGGTAAACCAATGGATTATGTATAAGCTAAGCCGTGTTTCCAAAACCTATACTCTGCTTTATTGAAGCAAGTTAAAAATTTGTCGATCGTTTTTTGCACTATCCCCGTAGCGTTTAATGGTCAATAAAAGGCCTTAGCTTGCTGATATATAGCTATGGGAGAGTTTCTAGATAGAAAATATCTGTGAATTGACGGAAAAGCTTAACCTTTTTTTTTTTTTTTAAACCGTTATTGTGAACGGTGTCGGCCGTTTAGTCCAAACGGTACGGAACGCAACAATAAATACTACGGTAAAAAAAATACCATTTTACAGCCTTACTACGGAACGGAATGTGAAACATTTTTGTCTCCTACTGTATACTCAACATGATCACTACAACACTTGTCAGTTTACTCTATACTTTCCAGTACATGGTACACTTCTTATAGTCAGTACTACAGAGGGACCCTCACTGCTACAATTTGTAATGTTGGACCATTTTTCCTGTCAAAACCTGCTATCTAGGTCGACAACTAGCTAACACAAAAAAGCGAGGGTCAAAGTACAACATAACATACATGTCTACACGCACTATAGGCCTTGGCATAACTTCAATATGGTTGTTGAAAATGAAATGTGTTTACACATTCATTGACGACGAAAAAAATATAGTGCTGCTGGGTCTGTATGCTTTTATAAACTAGTGATGTGCCTGAGCACAAAATGGCGAGCGATCCTAAAGTTATACTATTGTTAAACGATTGATTTACATTCATGCTATTAAAAAAAATCGAGATTTTGAAATAATGTATATAAGGTAAGGGGGATTCAAAGCCATAGTAACCACACCCTACAACAGTTTGAATTGAAAAAAAAAAAAAAAAAAAAAAAGCATGAAAAACAACAACCAAAAAACAAGTCACATTATTTAAGTGTTTTATTTGTGATATTTATTAGCTAAGTAGTAGTTGTAACGCATAATACTTTCACACTTAACTGAACATACCTGTGCAAGGCTTACCTTCGTGGTTAGTCTAGTGGACAATAAATTGTCAAGTAAAATAGTTCGTAGGGCTTATAAATGTCAAATCGCTATTCACTTACCACCGCCACTAACTCCAATAGAAATGGAACTCCCGAAAGTTTTTGAGTTCTAACTGTACCCGCAAAATAATTCAAAGCAGTAAACAATTCAAATTTAGGATGATAAGAGTAATGATCAATAAACCAGAGGAATCTGTTTAGTGAAGTTTGGGACGGGGTCAAACGCCGAGTTAACACAAAAATACGAGAGGGTCAAAGTACTAAATGACATACATACATCCAAACCTAAACAAACAAACATCCCCGATTTTCAATTGCGTTACTCCTGTAAGTGTCTCGCTCACTTCAATCGCTCGCCAATAAAACAAGAAGTTCAGGCATTTAGGTCTGCTCCAATTAGCTTGGACCCACCACTCACTGCTCGGCAGATCCATTTCTTTATTTTATTAAGACAATTTACCAACTTATGTAATTAGTGGCGTGGGCAAAAATAGGGGGTTGAATGTTTCATATTAATGAGTAAAAAATAAATAAATAAACAAGAGCTAATTTTCGCTTTCTAACAGCCAATATCTAACTGGGTCAAGTTTCAATTAATATAATATTGGCTATTTGAACGAGAACATTTTCTATTATTATCTTTAAGCTGAGAATGACTGAATCATTCAAAAAAACCTTAGATTATACTATTAAATATCAATTCATCTAACCATCTGATTTTGCCTATTCCTCTATTCCTGTTGAAAATTCTGCCAAGACGTCAAAGGTATCTTGAAAAGTCTTCACTGATTCAGTGTTTCTGGTATGCTTTATCTTCTACTATTTCTCCTTCACACAATTCTAAACCAAATAAATAAAATAGCCATTCTATACTAAGCCATATCTTCATAACTTACTACTACTTGTTGCACAGTTAAGCCAGTATCATCAGCAGCTTCTTCCAACACTATGCTGACATGCCTATGCTTCACTGAAACACCAACTCCGAATAGAGTATTTAAATGGGAAGTCTGAGCAACACTAAACGCTTTCCCTAACCTTTCCAGCGACGTCTGAAGCGCGACCGCAGCTATAACAGCTCAAAACCCACGCTCTGTTCCCAGTGAGCAAAATGGAGCTCACTGCGTGGGTAGAAAGGACTAGGTCGGAGAGAGGTGTGGCTTGGCACTTTTAATTTTGGGGGGTGACGACCCGTGTACGCGCATGAGCCAGGAAAGATTCCAGTTTCACCCGATACTTCCCATCCAAGGTTTCCAGGAATCTTCGTTACGTTCAATCGCAAAATATTCCTGAACCGGGTGCAGGACATTCTAGGTTGGTAAAGGGTCTCGCCCATCCCCTCGCTTTATTATTAGCTTTTTTGCGTTGAGCCACGGGCGGTTGATTACTTTTTGGTAGCAACACCGTGACAGAACAGTGAGTAAAGCCTACACAAACCAAAAGCGGTTGATTTAAATTTACAGCTTCTTACCCAATGCACGGATGATCCTTGTGTCTTACAACTAATATATAGTTTGTTTCGAGTTCATATTCAAGGGTTTTTGTACGCACCTGTGCTAATCAATTAATTGGGTAAAGGGATTTACAACTACTTAAACGGCTTCTCAAAGTGGTTCGGTAAAGCGTCACCTTTTCAATTACTATGGTAAGTTGATTTGTGCAAAGACAAATGCTGTTTTTACTTTCTTGAATTGCGTTGACACTTTTACCATATTATTAAGATGTAAGCTGCATAGCAGAAATGCAATCTCAGGTTTTATTTAATTGTCTCCTATTTTTTTTTAAAGCCAAGACTATCCCTGGCAGATGAAACCAATGAGACTCATTACTTAAGGTTAATGTCATCATAATAATAATTTTAATAACTATTAGAAATAACCACATATACATATCTAGCTGTGTTGTTCTCAAACTTAGCTACCAAGCATGCCTTGAAATTCTTCATTAGAACTTTAAGCTCTTCAGCTTCCTCGTTGTTAGTGCTGTGAATAAAAACATTAAATTGAAATTAGTAAAACTAGCCACTATGAATAATAGCTTGCACAATGACGCATAAAGTGTGCTGTATAGAATCTTGCCCACTAAATTGTGAACCACATAAGACCAGCATAATGATATGCACATTAATTGTAAACATTCAATAATTATTTTCATCAACAAACTGGCCAAAGTTGTAGTCAGCCCACTAGCTAGTTCCTACCACTGTGTCAGTAGTTGAACACCTCTTAAAGTAGCAAGTCTGCATGGGCGTACTGATACACTCCACAGAAGTGTAGTAAAGTCACTATAGCTTATAAGGGTGTCATGCTACACTCCACAGTGTTACCAAACACTTCAGAGTGTAGCACAACACCCCACAATACAGAAGTGTTCCACTACACCCCATTAAAGGTGTAGTGGAACACCCCATTTTTTACAGTGTATGGACAGCAGGTTGTATTTTGGAAGACTATGGGACTCTTTATAATTACTAAGTCAGTGATGCTTATAGATAGAAGTTTTGAAACACTATAACACTATAGCACTATACACATATGCCATTCTATTACTATATTACTACTAACCATTGGAATATTTAATGGCTTCTTATTTCTTCCTGGTCCATGAAAGGCTTTGTGCATGTCCAATATGATTCTATCAACACAACTTCTTATATCTGTGAAGGTCAACTATTACTTCTGGATGAGCAGCTATTTCCTCCCTCAAGATTATGGAGTTCATAAGATCTCCTAGTGCAAGTGACGACTGTCAGGAAAAAAATTATCCATCCAGTTATTTCGGAGTTATTCTGAGTTATTCTGCCCCAAGTTGCAACAGCAACAAGAACCCTTCCCCCCCCCCAATTCTACCATCTTCCCAGGCCTTACAAAACAAAAAATGCCGCTTTACAAAAATCTACTAGCCTTCTCGCAAAGTGCACGTGCACCATGTATTGGAGTAGCAGTGCGCGCAGCCCGAATAAGTTTTCTTATAAAATTTATCACCCCCCCCCCCCCCCCCCCCGGTGTCGACTGCAGAGCTTATCGGACTCGTCCCGTGATCAGACGCCCGAATGGTTGGCTTTGGAGCGGAGGAAGGAGATAAAGTGGGTGCTATTTTGGTGCGCATATTCCTTGTGCGACATTGTCATGGCGGAGGTGCTTGGCATTGGTGAGTGGGTATAACAAATGGGTGTGGCCAGTAAAAAGGCCCAGCACAGCTGTTGTGTATGCACTGCTAACTAATATTTCATTCAGCACATCTTATTATCAAGATTTGTGTAAGCCATATTCCCCTACTTGATGCAAGTGACTGGGAAAGACTAGGTGTGTCTGCCATTGGAGACAGAATCGTTTTAGTGCAGCTTAGCAAATCAGGACAAGGTTAGTAGTTGTTGTGAGCAGCATGCAATGGGACTTTATTTAATTGCTTACCACACACACACACACACTTCACCACACCCACAAACACACAAACTCAATATCACACTAAACATATCCCTCTTTTCCTCTTTTTGTGATATTTTGGCATTACTATGTGAGGTCAATTGGTCAAATATTTTGGCTTTAAGTTTGATAATTGCTCTGATATTTTAGCATTACAATGTGCCGTCGATTGGTCAGATGTTGTGGCATTAAGTTAGAGGTCTATTGCTCTGATAATTTGGCATTACAATGTGTGGTCAATTGCTCTGATAATTTGGCATTACAATGTGTGGTCAATTGCTCTGGTATTTTGGCATTACAAAGTGAGGTCAATTGCTCTGATATTTTGGCATTACAATGTGAGGTCAATTGCTCTGGTATTTTGGCATTACAATGTGAGGTCAATTGCTCTGATATTTTGGCATTACAATGTGAGGTCAATTGCTCTGGTATTTTGGCATTACAATGTGAGGTCAATTGCTCTGATATTTGGCATTACAATGTGAGGTCAATTGCTCTGATATTTTGGCTTTACAATACGAAGTCAATTGCTCTGGTATTTTGGCATTACTGTGAGTGTGTGTGTGTGTGTGTTAAATTGCTCTAATATGTTAGCAGGTACCATGTGTAAATTCCTGTGATATCTTGGCATTACAATGTTAGGTCAATTGCTCCATTATTTTCCATTAGAATGTGTGGTATATTGGTCTGATATTTGCCAAACAGTGAGTGCTATATTAGCACTCATGTTTTGCTAAGATTGCCTCTAATGGTTGAAGATCTACTATTGGTTCCAAAGAGTTTGCAATTACTGCAGTGGTGGTATTTGGGGTTTTTGTAAGTTCCACCTTGTGTGTGGGTAGTGAATGGGACTTATCCTGGCTATAAAAGACCACACAGTTTACCTGCTTGCATAACCTTTACCCTATTCATGAATCATTCCTTCAAAAACTGATTATATTGCTCAGTTAGCTATGTGCATATTTTTCCTCAAATTTAACCACTAAACTAGCATGGAGCACAAAAATGATAATAGCTAGGTGCATTCTAAAGTGGTCAGTATGTATTCCTCAAATATCAATTTCAATGCCACGCATAACTCAAAGACAACAGCATCGTTTTAACCCACGAAGTAGCTCAGTAGAAGAATACTTTAAGCAGACTATAGCAATCCCTTTTCTCGACTATCTGATTACCAGTATTGCTACTAGGTTTGATAAACATACTACACAAGTAGCTGCTTTACAAAGCCTCTTGCCTGCATACTTGGAAACAACTTCATCACTTGATGATATTTGACCCACTATTGCCTTCTATTCTGAGGATCTCCCCAATGTTGAGATTATTGATGAAGAACTTCATCGTTGGAAATCAAAATGGTTGCATATCCCTCAAAATGATCGCCCTAAATCCTTGAGTGAGACATTGAAAGAATGTGATGCAAATGCTCTGCCTAACATTTTCACATTATTGAAACTATTTGCCACTGTTCCCTTAAGTTCGTATTCTTGTGAACACTCAGGGTCATCTCTTCGTAGGCTTCACAGCTATTTACGTGCTACACAAACTGAAGAAAGACTGTCTGCGCTAGCTCTAATCAACATCCAATATGAAATGGAAACAGACATTGATAGTGTTTGTAAACTACACAGTACCTAAACAAACATCCACGTAAAATAGAATGTGCAAGTTTATTGTTTTAATTTTTTTCCCCAATTCAATTCATTTGTCTTTTCATTTATTCATTCAGTTTTATCATTCCGTTATGGTAGACACTAACTAAATAGTCGAGCTGGTTTGTTTCTCCCAAAATCTATATTTTGCCAAATAGGGGTGTGGCTTTTATGAAATGGGTGTGGTTGTGGTAAAATGGGTGTGGTTAGACTAGGTTAATTCTGAGCCCCCCCCCCCCCCCCCCACTGAAAAATCCTGCCTACGCCCCTGTGCAATACAACAACAATAAAATCCTACAACTTATTTGCTGGGTAATATAATACAGATAATTATAAGCAACTAAACCACAAACTAGACTTTGCATTTAATTGGTCCAATCATTTTTCCTGATATGGTTAGCAAATGATTACTCTCAGTCATTAATGCTAGCATAGGCTTAATGTTGTTTATAATGCTTGGTTTTAACTGCTAAAGGAAATATAAAATGTATAGTCATTGCAGTATATTGATTTCAATCCACTGACTATGAGAAGAGAACACTTTAATCATTATAGGTACAAACTTCAACAAACTAGGGTTTGTAGGGTTGCATTATTGTTCGTCAACACAGTAAGAATAGTACATTTGACTACCAATAAGCCACTTCTCTGTATGTGGTGGGATTGTGAGAAAGGGGAGGGGAGAGGGTGGGGGGAAGAGAGCTAGCATTGACTGAACATGTTACATTATGCAATTACGCAATCATTACATGTGGGTTCAAACTTTAGAGGAAGAACTAGGTGATAATACAGCTAATTGATGGTAGCTATTGATGATTTTAAAATGAATGGGAGGACAAAGCTTATAAATGTTGAGCAATAGATTAAGGAAATGCTTGTTGATACACAGCTTTTCACAATTTTAAGCTGCTATTTCTGATAGCCATTAATATTTTGAAAATAACTGGCGATAACCAATATGATCTTAGAAATGTCCTTATAGCATTATTAATAACCTTGTGAGTGCTCAAATGATATGCTGATGTTGGAGCCTCTACACTCCAACAATAAGAGCTCACCTTACAACTTCTGGCCACGCCCACTTCCAGCAAGGATTGAACACTTGAACTTTCATTCTCACACACCACCCGCTTCGCGCGTTATTTCCAAGTCATTAGGTACACTTTGTCTAGTTTTGTTCTCAAGTATTAGCTGGAGGATAATTATTGCTGACTGAGCACACTTAGGAGGTCAAAGTTCACCACCACGAGAACTAGAGTTTATTTTAATGATGATGAGAGGGAAGAGTTGAAGAGAGCCTATGATGGAGGAATGGATAGTACAAGACAAGACAAAGTATCTTCAGCAAGTAGCCAAGAAATTAAGGAGAGAAGGATCGGAGATAAAAGTTAGTACTCTCTATTAATGTAGTATAGAGTTCTCATTACAAGACTCAGATACAAGTGTGAAAAAAATTTAAGACTGAGAAGTGAGAATACCCCTATAATAGTTAATTATAGTTACTAAAGCTTATTGCATATTCAAGTACACTACCACGTATGTAGCTGTCTTATATCACTGTGCAATTAATTTGTGTGAAATCATCACTTGTTGTATCATTGGTATGTATTTCATAATTGTTGTTGAGGTACTTTGCTAGCATCAGGATCTTATCACCATTATAAATTATTGCAGAATTGGATTGGAAATGAAAGAAAAAGAAGAAAGGGACTGGATAAAGAGAAAACTAAAATAACAACAAAAGCACCTCAAAAACTAAGAGCTCCGAACCCTTACAATTTGTTTGTTAAGGATTTCTTCAAATCAATGGGTATGATAATTTCATTTTTATTAGGTTTACATAAGTGCACCAATTTGTAAATCCTGGCATATTAATGTGGCTACAAAAATGTATCAATGAGATACCGTAGAGGCTGGTTGTTAAGCGCGCAAATGAGCGCTTAACAAAGGGTGCTTATGAGCACAACGCGTCGTTGGCTGCGCTAAACATAAAGGTCCAAGAGCAAAGTAAAACTGGGTCGCTCAACAAGAATCAGCGCTTAACATAATATAGTGGTGCTTAATAATCAGCGTCTACGGTATGTAAACTATCAAGTGATATTAGCAAATTATGCAATAGTGGCAGTATTTGACTTATTTATTTCAAAATGTCAGGGGGGGGGGAGACTTACTTTACTTATTGATAATAATGAGAAATAGATCCAAGTCTCAACTAGCTATTTTGTTTGTTCGTTTGTTTGTTTGTTGTTGTTTTTGTTGTGTTGCTGGTGGTGCTTTTGATACTGTTGTTGTTGTTTGTGTTTTGTTTTTCAAGGGGTCTGACATGCATTGTGTGGTCTATTCAAGATGCGCAACGTGGTATTTAAAATAATGGATAAAATTGCATAGTTGCCAACTGTCCCAAACGTCCGGGACATTATCAGTTCTCCATCTCGCCACGAAAGTGTAATCTGTCTATTGTGAGTCCCGGAAGCTCCAGTGGGTTCATTTACACTCACTATACTTACTTTTGCATCCGTGAATTTAGGCAAAAAGCATAGCAGAATTGCTTTGCTTGGTAACTCACAAATGTGTCCACTTCCTATATACTCAGTTCAAAGTTAACTGGTTAGTTAGAGTGTCAATGAGTCATCGACGCACATTACCTACTGTCCTCGGTTCCTTCTCGATTCCTGTAACGGGGGTGTGCAGGGCTGCTTACAGAAATCGAACCTAGTTGGGCGAAATAGGATTTTTGAAATTCTAGGAGGGGCAGAGATTAAAAATAATAAAACATTCTTTTGTGTATTAGAACTCATAGTTTGCCCTGCTTAAATAGGTATGGTAAGGTAATGCTGATTACATGTTGCAAAGACTTAACTTGAGTACTGAACAATCTCTAGGGGAGGGGGGGGGGGGGGGGGGGGGGGGGGGGGAGGCAAAGGCTTTTCTATGAGGTTGGGGGTGTGCCCCCTTAAATGCAGCCCTGGGTGTAGTTTAGAGTCCCTGGCACACTTGTACACTTCATTAATGTGCTGTGATGCCCCCTTTTATTGTAATTGATAATTATTTATATTGTATATTGTAGATCACCAGATACGTGAAGATTTGGGAGACAAAAACAAAGAAGCTGCAAAGAAGTGGAAAGAGATGAGCGAAAAAGAAAAACAACACTATCAGCAAATTGCTGCCCAGGTTCCTTGTCCAAGTGAGGGGAAGTTTGATAAATGGCATGAGACTCAACGAATTTTGAGCAACTTGCAAGATAATGTAAGCAGATGTTGTGTGTTGTCTAGTGATGACGCTTAGTCATGGTTGAACTGATGAATGATCATATTATTTATATTTAGTGTGAATGGGCAGAGAAGACTGGACTGCATGTACACTATGTTGTTTGTAATGATACAAATCACTATGTGGGAGGGACGTCTAGTGGGAAAGAATTTCTGCAGACCAACCCACATATTCCTGCGTCATTCCTGATTTCAACCAAACCAGGTTTGATGAATTTATTATAATGAATCTGTATACAATGTTTGTAATAATTGTAGTTTGTTGTTGTTGTTGTTTGTCTAATCATGTATCTACTAACTAGAGTTGCACGTTATTTACACACCGAAAAAGTAGGAGCTGCTACTGATATTATTATTAGAGCACCATAGTAAGTGTGAACTCTCATTGCTAGTCTTACATAGGCACTCTAAAATAACAAAAAAAAATCAAGGAAAAAAATTGACTAGGTAATAATTCTAAGTAATTCTTAAGCACAGGTGTTGTTTTGACAGAGTGAAATGCAGTTTGAACGGGCACAACAGGTCAGTGCTCACCTCCCAACGATAAACAGATTGCACAGGATAATAGTGCCGCAAGTGTCGAGGGTGAATTCTTTACCACTTTTTTTTTGTCAGGATAGCATAGAGTTAAGTACGTGGTGATTGCGTTAGAGAGTTAAGTACGTGGTGATTGCGTTAGAGAGTTAAGTACGTGGTGATTGCGTTAGAGAGTTAAGTACGTGGTGATTGCGTTAGAAGCAGCTACTGTGACTCCCTGCTGGTGATTATATATTCAAAGAGAATAACTGACTAATAATCTCACATTATCTGTAAGGCTACCATCCAGGGGGGAGAGGAGGGAAGGAGGATCATAGTACTTCTAGGATTCATTAATTTCCACAATGGCAGCACAGCATCTAAAATCAACCCTGTTGAGTGGTGGGCCCTTCTATAGCTATAGTCATTAACTTTGATAGTGAACTAAGTTGAAGCCTATTATGAAGATGATTCTTGATCCCTAAATGATTGTTCTACTGTCACTATGATTTGGATAGCAAAAGGTATTACTTAGAATTATGACGTAGTCCACTTTAATTTTGACCCCCCCCCCCGCAGACAAATATTTCTGGATGAATTCCTGGTACGTATCGGATATTGTCAATCCAGTATCAGATGTATGCCATTTCCTACAAGTACAACACTACCTAACATTAATGTGTTTGTCAATATTACATGCAGGAATTACACCAATGCCACCTGAGCCAAAAAATTAGAAAGATTTGAGACAACAGGTCCAGGATCATCTTAACACAAAATATTGTAAGATGAACTGGTAGATGGGATGGACGAGGGATGATACTACTCTAATAGTGAAAAAAAAAGGCAGCTACAATGGCAGAACTAGCGTGGTTGAAGCTACTAATATGTGTGGTTTTGGGAGCCAGATAATTAGTGAATTAAGCGTTCTTTACCTCATTTATTGGTGGTGAGAAAACGACAAATAGCTTGTTTTCATATTGGTTTGTGTTATTATGTTGGTGTTATGGGTTACAGTACTTTCTTACTTTTTTTATTTTTTATTTTTCAGCACTTGCTGTTGGGAATCCACTAGCTAAGGTGCCGTATTCTAAGCTGAAACCAAGTAACATCATTGGCTTACCAGCATCTGTGCGTCTGCGTCACCCATCAGCACTCACTTATGATCATTTGAAGCTGCTATATCATAATATGGCTGCAATAAAATTCGTAGGTAAGTTTTTAATTGGTGAAAAATATATAAACAAATTGCAATTTGTCATGTATTATTAGTGTAGTTTCATATACGAATTTGGTACATTGCCTATGTGTGGGGGTAACCTGCAGTATCAAGTTGTTGTTTTTAAACAAATTCTAAAAAAAATCCAAAACACGGAAGAGTATTTTAAAGTATCGGTAAGGCTTACAAGAATATAGTTGTTATTATTTTTAAAGTCAGTCTGCTTTACCTGTTCATATGTCAGTGCTCATTGGTTCTAACTAGGGGTGCTCTCCGGCAGTGCAGTTTGAAATACATTCTTCCATGATTTTATGATGTCCCATACCATGTCGTTTTATGACATACCATACCAAGTGGTTTGAAAGATTCTTCTTTACCAACTTCTAGATTATGATGGTATCTCGCTCATCACACTGTACTGTTGGAACAAACCCCTATTTTGTAAATCATAAAGTTCCAATTGTTTTGGTTCGGATTGTCAGTATGGCTAGGAAAATGATATTTTACCATTTTAAATCGTTTGCATACTTGAGTTTGCTAAAGCAAAATCAAACAGCCTATTGCTTGGTCAGATAAATCACCATACTGTGGAGTGTGGTGCAGTGTTATATACCAAATAAATGAGTGTTGTCCAGTAATGCCGTCAATTGTCCCATTGGGACCTTGGTGGGACCATAGAAGTGTCCCATGGGGTGTCAATGCCAAAATAAAAAATCATGAAATTTAAAACTTCCATTGCTGGGAAACCCCTCCTTGTGGTGGATAGTCATTAATGCTACGTCCCCATCCTACTCAAAGGTCACCTCACCCACCATCGTGGCCTCCTTTGTGCTGACGGCTCGGTGACCCACTGGCTCTAACTACCCTTGTCACCTAATGTACCCACACCCCATGCTTATTCCCCTTACCTTTCCTGTCTCCTATTGACTGCCCTATGTACTTCCGCAGCATTCTTGCTGAGTGGTTTGACCAAGGTGGCTGCCGGAAGCCCCTCCCCCAAGTCAATCTGTGTTGGATCGGGGCAATTATATGGGGTAGGGCAAATGCCCCATTTAATCCCGCCAAAGGAGGCATGACCAAGCCCTGTGCCAAACACCTATCTCCCATATGGGAGGGCCTCCGGCCGCCAAACCTGCCAGACCAAAAAGTTACACCCAAACAGGATTAGACATGCAGATAAGAGAAAGAGGATTCTCATTGAAAAAGGAAAAAATAAGAGGATGAACTACGCAACAGAAAAACAACAACACACCCACTGCAGAGTGAAATGACTACAATGATACAGTAAAGAAAACATCAACATAATATGACAGAATATGTGGCTAGCTGTTGCCGTGGAATCTTGACATACTCCAAATATGCCAAGTTCTTCCAACGGCCGAGAGTCTTGATAGTTGAGTCCTCTATCCCTCGAGAAGCAGCTGTTGTCACTGCACCTATCCGGAAACTGTGACCGGCATAGCTGGCTGCTTGGACTCCGGCGGACTCCAATGCTTGACGAACAGCTGCGACAAACCTCTGGCGTGTTAAGTGCCGACCACCACGATACATGAATAGGGGCCCAGCTATACTGCCCCCGACTAGCAGGTAAGCAAGCATTGCTGATACCGGACAGATGTCAGAGGAGGTTTTGCCAATATACAAAGTAACACCCTGCTTGAAGGGATCCGTTTTTGAAGCTTTTAGCTTGACGCTGAGCACTGCTGGAGAGGATGGGTCATCTACCGCTACGTCACCCCACGCCAGGTGGACAGAAGCATCAAAACCCGTGTCGCTTGGCACTGTCAATTCTCCAGCCCTCATGAAGCCAAAAAATGCAAGACAGCAAGCTGCCCATAACATCACAAAGTCAGGGTTAGTCGCCTGACCATCCCAAACCGCTTTGATGCGGCGCAATAAGTGTGGGGTAATAGGTAGGCGCACCCGACCAGAGGGATTCTCACCATCCTGGGAACGCTTCACTCCCCTGAGAACATAATGGAGCCGAGGCAGAGCTGGCAGAAAGGGGTCCCCTAATCCCTCCTGTATATGCAAGTGACGGACACCAGCCATATAAGACTTAATGGTCCGATGCCTTAGACCCTCACCAGCCATTTGCGCTACAAACTTGCGCAGAACTTCCTCTGAGGCGGGGACAGCTACTAGCCCGAATGATGAACAGAATTTTAAATATCTACGTTGACCACAAGTATATGCTTTAATAGTTGATGAGGCCAAGCCTTCTATAAAGAGCGATTGAACAAGGCGATCCAGTCGATCTTGGTCCAGACCAGGCACTGTAGGAAGCAGTCTGGGATCACGGTGGGTACCGTGCTGGCGCCGGGGACCAGCCTCTGGAAGGAAGGAAGGGCATCATGGGATAATGCATCCGCTGCCACATTCAGTGAGCCAGGTAAGTGCCTGCAAACTAACGAAATGCCCCATCTAGCCAAGAAAAAGGACAAGCACCTCATGAGGTGCATTGCTCTATCCATTTTGCTCCGACCAGAGTTCACGATGGCCACAACCGCAGCATTGTCGCACAGGCATAAAACAGTGCGACCTCTCCAAGCATTGCCCCAAACTGCTGCACCCAGAACTATGGGGAGCAACTCTTTGGCAGTGATGTGGATCTCCTCCCAACCACTTGGCCACTCCAGCTGAAACCACTGGCCGTTGGAAGTGAAGGCCCCACAACCCCAAAATCCTGAGGCATCTGAGGTGAGAGTCAACTGGGGTTTCTGGTGCGCAAGGCTAGACATGGGACACGTCCCATTCCATACTGGAAGAAAACAGCTCCACCATCTAAGATCCGAGCGGAAGCCGGTATTTAAACGCACCCGATAGTGCAGCTCTATGGACACATCTTGAAAGGTCGATCATTCGTCTCAGAAAAGATCTGCCTGGCTTGATTACGTAACAAGCATGCTGTAGTTGCCCAATGATAGAAAGAAGCTCCCTCTTCGTACAGGATCTACGACCCTCCCATCGGAGAATCTCCCGTCTGAGCCTATCCAACTTCTGGGCAGGTAGCCGCACCGTCATCAAGTCGGAGTCCAGCTCCACACCCAAGAAGGTGAGCACAGTCTTCCTAGTAGCTATACGCACACCTAGGGCCTGGCATCGTGACAGGGCCTTTGTCAAGGCCTCTTCGCATTGATTGGAATTGGGTGCCCCAAACAGCAAAAAGTCATCCAGGTAATGGATTGCTTCCACATTGTCAGACCGCTCTAAAATCCACAGCATCGCATCTGCTACGGCATTATAAAGCTTAGGTGCTGACCTCAGCCCGAAAGGTAGGACCTTATCCACATAAACTTGGCCTTCCCATCGCATTCCCAGCAGCCACCTGTCGTCAGGGTGAACAGGGACAGTTCTAAAAGCCCCTTCGACGTCGAATTTAGCCAACATGGTACCACGACCTTTCACAGCAATTCTGGCACAGGACTCGTCCACAGATGTATAGTGCAAGCTACACAAACTTGACTCTATCCCATCATTGACACTGGTCCCATTTGAGGAGGACAAATCCACAATGAGTCTCCACTTGCCGGGCTGATGACCCTTGGGAACCAGACCAAAATGGTTCACCTGCACCCTATCCAATAGCACCGGGTCCAGTGGACCATACACTCGGCTGGCACGAAGCTCTGCATCCAGGAATGAACCAATGACATCTGGGCGCACATTGGCTGATTGCATGTTGGACACTGCACTAGTGCACGTTGATGCCCCATAGCGATAGCCAATGCGAAATCCCTCACAAATGCCCTGACATATGTATGCTGAGTACTCCTGTCAGGGTGGCCGGATAGGCAGCGGTCCCACTCGTCTGCCACCATAGGACACTCAATGTGGCTCCATCCATCAACATTGGGCGGGGGCCTCAAAGCTCTTCTGCTGGCTAAGGTCAACAGGTCATCAGTGTATCTGTACTTGCCAACAACCGTCACTATTCCACACCGACAACCACAATGAATTAGTAGGGCACCAATCCCGTACCATAACACACAATTGAGGCGCTATGCATCACATTGGCGCCAACCACTACCTTTTGGAGCTCACCGCTCCAAGGTTCAAATATAAAGAATCAGACTGGTGCTCACTGCTCCCAGTACAACACCACTCAATCTAACCACGTCCCCCATATGGAGACTGGTGCTCACTGCTCCCAGTCCGACCCCTATCCAATCTACCACTACCCCCATACTGCCACCTACAGTGTAACCCCTCCCGAACTACCACCCACCTCTAGGCTAACCACCATGAAATTCTATCTACCCCACTCCCCCACAGAAACAATAGCACATATTGTAATTCATTGTAATAATAATACTCATAATAATGATGATACGAATACAATTATGGTAAAACAAGATAACGTGATCAATAAAGTCAGGCGCTACTGAGTGAAACCAGCAATCACAACTATAACTGATGGCCTCTGCTACTCAGCAACCAAAACTCATTGAGTGGTTGCTGATGATGGCTGCCCCTCGCTAGCTGCAGAGCATGCAGATTTCCTGTGGTCTCCCGCACAGCGAGAACATACATGCTGGTACCTGCATGGCAAGGAGGCACACAGCCTCCCATCATTCCATGCAAAACAAACCATCATCTTCCTCTTCTTTGCCTTCGGAAGACTAGAACTCTCTAAGGGAGGCGGCTTTGCCAGCTTCAGACTCCTTGCTGATAGAATGGCTTTTGTGTAGAGAGCCTGGTCGACTCTGCCGAACTCGGCTTTCTCCAGCGAGGGCCACTGTTGACGGAAGCGACTATCGTAAGTCCGCCACCAGTCCCCATGGTCCTTCCCAGACAACATAATGGCCAAGTAAGCCCACAGGTCCACTTCCTTGTCTGGGTGAGTCTTTGCAACAATACCAGCATAGTGGCAGAATGACCGAACCCAAGCCAAAAGGTCCGGGACTGGACGGAGCTTATGGGGAGGAGTAGGCTTGCTATCCTCTCCCTCCAAGGAACGTCTCAGCTCCAGTTCCAGATGATCCTCTGTGAACTCAGCCATGTCAATGTAGTCCCCACGTACTACACGGCGCACAAGCCTAGCAGGAACCACGGGAAGGGTCTCGCCCAACTGGAATTAGTGTGGACCACTACCTGGACCCAGGCAAATCACATGAAGCCCCAGTACTTGAGGACCCAGGGGTTCTGGGCCCCATTGGGCCGGGGTCTGTCCCAATCGTGGGAAGACCCAAATCTTTCACCAAGCTGGCATCGAATTCACCCAAAGTCGAGCCTGTCAGTGACACACACGACACATACACACACCGGGCAGGTCAACCACAAAGCACCAGATTGACACCTGCCCCCCCCCCCCCCCAAACAAATCTGGAAGATGTGAGCTGAAAAGACTACCAGTAAGCCACCTGGTAGGGATCACGCTCGCTCTCACAGTTAGATCGATTAACTGACAGGGGGCCCACCACCTACCCTGTCGCAAACTGCAATGATAGATAAGGGCCACACTACATACCCTTTCAAGTTCCACCAATTGATAGGGGCCCACACCGCCTACCCAATCACAGTTTTTGCTTTGTTTTTTAAATTGTGAAGGGGCACACCACCTACCCACTCATGGTTTACCAATTGATAGGGGTCACACCACCTACCCACTCATGGTTCCACCAATTGATAGGGGTCACACCACCTACCCACCACCAATTGATAGGGGTCACACCACCTACCCACTCATGGTTCCACCAATTGATAGGGGTCACACCACCTACCCACTCATGGTTCCACCAATTGATAGGGGTCACACCACCTACCCACTCATGGTTCACCAATTGATAGGGTAACACCACTACACTCATGGTCCACCAATTGATAGGGGGTCCCACACCACCTACCCACTCATGGTTCCACCAATTGATAGGGGTCACACCACCTACCCACCCATGGTTCCACCAATTGATAGGGGTCACACCACCTACCCACTCATGGTTCCACCAATTGATAGGGGTCACACCACCTACCCACTCATGGTTCCACCAATTGATAGCGGTCACACCACCTACCCACCCATGGTTTACCAATTGATAGGGGTCACACCACCTACCCACTCATGGTTCCACCAATTGATAGGGGTCACACCACCTACCCACTCATGGTTCCACCAATTGATAGGGGTCACACCACCTACCCACTCATGGTTCCACCAATTGATAGGGGTCACACCACCTACCCACTCATGGTTCCACCAATTGATAGGGGTCACACCACCTACCCACTCATGGTTCCACCAATTGATAGGGGTCACACCACCTACCCGCCCATGGTTTACCAATTGATAGGGGTCACACCACCTACCCACTCATGGTTCCACCAATTGATATGGGTCACACCACCTACCCACCCATGGTTCCACCAATTGATAGGGGTCGCACCACCTACCTCTTTACCAGTCCTACCAATCGGGAAGGGTCACGCCACCTACCCTCTCATAAATCTACTGAGTGCTAGGGGTCACACCACCCATTCACTCACAATTCAATGGATAGGGGTCACACCACCTACCCTCATACATGTACCACCTACCGCTCACCAGTTACCATCCCAGCCCCCCCCCCCCCCCCCCCCCCCCCCCCCCCCCCCCCCCCCCCCCCCCACTATAATCACCAAACAGAACATCAATGCTGGCCAAGGCACCCAGAACTCCCATGCACCCATAGCTGCCTAAGGAGAGTCTCCCCCTCCTACAACTCCCCTCAAGCTAGCACTAACAAACCCAAGTCTACCCACCTCCAGTAGGTGCAGCAGGTCCACTAGTTCCAGAAGCAGCTGGTCCAGCTCTCCCAGAGCTGCCACTGCCTACCACATCTCTCCGCTCCCCCAGAGCTGCCACTTCCCTCAGCGTCCCTTCTGCTGCTGAGCATTTCCCCCACCATAGCCCTAATGGTCTCCACCAGTTGTGAGGAAATGGTAAGAGAGGTGCCTTCTCCTGCACCAGCCCTGTCCTCAGCTGGCGTGATAGAGCCTGAACCTGCCTCTTTGGAAGCCATGTACTCACTGGCATATACAAATTGGTATTTGAGGTTTCCCACTCTTTCCGTTTTCCCAGAGGGGGGTAGACTGGCCGGAAAGGCAAATCCACCTGCTTTTTCCCCCCACCTGACCCCACGTGATGCAAGGCGCATGCAACTTTCCCCGCCTTGCAGACACCCCTTTTCATTATGTCGTAGGAGTTCCCTCCTATAGTCTGGTGGCTTAGTGAAATTACCGTTTTTTGGCGGACAAAAGGATCAAATTTTGCATGAAATTTTCTTTCAACTTCATAAATATTATTAGCCTAGGAGCCCCACCCAAAAATTTTAATTAAGCCCACTAATTAAAAATGGCCGCCAGAGCATTTATTGTTATTTATGCTTTAAATATTCTGTTTTTAGAAGCAATATTATTATGCAAGAATTATTGTATAGCTAGTTAACATGTTAAATTTCAAGTTTAAAACATAGATTGATAATAATTGAATATTTATGGCTGCATTAGCAACTACACAGTGGTGAGCAGCATACATTAACTTTGGCACAATTATATCTACTGTACCCATCACTGAACTCAAACTGATCTCATCCTATAGCACAACTGTTAGTCTTTCTATCTTTTGAAAGTGATTGGAGCTGCAAGGTAATGCTGCTGCTTGCTTCCAGAAAGTGATATTTATAACTGAGGTCTAATTTCACCAGGGTTAGCACTATAAGAAACTGAAAAAGGCTGATTCCAGTTCCATAAAATGACTGTACTGCAGTTGTTGAGTTGGAGTTATGGTCAGAATTATCCAGAGCACCAACAGTGAATAATCTATCCGTAAACAGGCCGGGGCCACAACTCCTTCTTTTTATTGTTCAGATACTGCTGCAGCTATCATACTTTCAATTTGTAAACTTTGTCATATGAAATACAAATTCACATGTGATAAGTTGTTCAATGAGTTTCTTGCTCCAAGCCATGTGGTGAACGTTTAGACCAATGTAAATGGGAAGAGGTGGCTCAAGATCAGAGGAATGCCTTGTTTCATGGTACAAGATTCAGAAGCTTTCTTACGTGCTAAAATGACTTGACCTACAGTTAGTCATGCCTGAGTTTCACATCGCCCTTAGTCTTTCAAATTAGTACCATTGAAAATTAAAGGAATATGATATATGAGGCTTGAAGGACGAGACTCATGTAGGCAATTAGATGGAAAGGAACCATTGAACTTGAAAGGGCTGATCAATAATTATGGTAGCAGCCTTGGCTAAAATGGTAGCATCTTCAGAAAATGTCCCCTTCTGTAAAGCCTCCCTAAGCATATCTTGGACAGCCTTATTGAATGTGATTATGGTATTTCTGCCATCAAACTGTTCTTGGGCTTCTGGGAATTATTCCAACAGTCGTTCCTTCAACTTGATTTTATTGTACTCCTTAGAGATATCAAAATCATGAAAACGACTGACCTAGAGGGAATACTGACCTAGAGGAAATACTGACATTTGAACATTGAAGTTCCAGAACTAAAGGCTTTCCCAATGTAGCTAACCAACTCCACAAATACTCTGGAAAGGTTTATATTATTTTCCCCAGTGTGGACCTTCTCTTCTCTGATCGACTTCTGTAATGGTTTCTCAAACTCGTAAGGCACTTAAAGTGATATTTAGCTACCTTTGCTATAAGGTCTCCACCACCAGCATGAACCAGAAGCTTAGAGTCCTGTAACACTTATTATTCATCGTATGTTGCTATCGGCAGCAAAAGTAGAAACTTGTGGAGATTACTTTCTTCAGACGTTTTTCACAAAAAAAATGCAGTTGTTAATTTTTACTACACTTGCTGGGTGTGGTCTCTCTTCGTTGTAGTCATCTACACTCTTGGAGTTATGTTTCCTTGCTTTGTTCTGTTTGGAACTATTAAACTTTAAATGATGAGATTTGTGCCAAGATGCACTTGACAACAAAATCTAGTGCACTTGTACTGCCACTAAAAGAAACACATGCAGGAAGGGCATCAGGTCCCTCAGCTCAGCTATGTTGCCTAAAAATCCTTCTCCACATTTTCGCAACTGCTTGTACATTGGTCATCGTCATGTGTCATTAATCCTGCCGACAAATGACACATCGTTTCCAATCTAACTCCATGTAATACTCCACATAGCACAGTTGCATGAACCTAGCCCGACACCAAAGGATGGTTATGTAATGGCTTAGTTTTTACTACTTCACACTTTAATTGTGAGTGTTTTCCCTATAAGTGACAATTTTTCACACTTGTTATTACTTTGATTCACCAAACTCCAAACAGTTGTCCGATATTATTTTTGATTGGCAGCCATCTTGCTTTACGAATGCGTTTCATGAGGGCTCCTAGGCTAAAATTCTTTAGTAGGCCCTAAGGAACAACCATACAAAATTTTATGCTTTTGTCCAATGGAAACTGGTAAACTTGCATAATGAC
>WLWD01002780.1_pt1 | contig 42958 bp, 24 predicted proteins | sample 6712731 | NCBI WGS metagenome assembly WLWD01 (sample SAMN12718690, study PRJNA576275) | sponge metagenome | isolation source: marine sponge | host: Mycale hentscheli | place: New Zealand: South Island, Marlborough, Capsize Point | collected 2014-11-01 | reverse complement strand
TTATTACATGTAATTTGCATTTCATCTAGACACATTATGATGGAAATGATAGTTTAACATTAAATGTACATTAGATGTACAAGTAACAAAAATATAATTACTGCTAATTTTTATTTCTATATTGAGAAATGTATCATTAGTTGATATATTTAAGGGCTTGTTACATATTTTTGTGATTTAATTGTTGGCAATTTTTAAAAGATTTGACTCCTTGTATATTTTAAATCAAGTTTTGAAGCATTGATTCCACAATAGGTCCAATGGATAATTCAGTGGATGATTTCTGGCGTATGATTTGGGAACAAAAATCTCCTACTATAGTAATGCTCACTAAAGTATTTGAAGGAAAGGTAAACAGGCACATTAGTATGTGTATAGTAAATGTAAAGTATACTCCTATAATTATGCTCCAGAAAAAGTGTGAGGAATATTGGCCTAGGAGTTTGTCTGAGCCATTTGTGCCATCCCCCAAGAGTTCATTAGTTGTAGAGTTGAAGTCTTCATCTCAATTTCCAGAGTTTGTTGTCAGAAATATGTTCTTAAAACAGGTAAGTACTCTTATATATATTACATCCAACAAATACTTTTATATTGCAGCCAATAAAGAATATTTAAGGTAGCTAATATTTTAGCACAATATATTGCTTACATCTTACGTTATATTCTTGAAAACCTGATGATGTTCATAATTCAATACTTGCAACTCTGATGTAATTTGATAATAAAATATTTTAATTGAAATTACAGTTTTATCCTTTATTTATGTTAAAATCTATAGTCAACCACATACTAGATTATGATCGCTATATTACAGTAAAATCTGAAAGCATCATGGACATAGTTATTTATTTACTTTTTATTTACATAATAACTATGAAAACAACTCAGAAGGATAGTGCGGGTTCTCTCATTCATGATGTCACTTTGTTCCACTACCTTGGCTGGCCTGACCACGGAGTTCCTGCCAATGCCATATCAATGATTGATTTTACTAGACGTGTGCGCAGGTCCCACCCTTATAGCAACGCAGACATCATGGTGGTCCACTGTAGTGCTGGTGTGGGCAGAACTGGTACCTTCATTACTCTGGACTACATGCTTGAGAGAATTAAGACAGAAAATTCTCTCAATATTTTTGAGTTTGTCACTGGACTGAGAAAACAGAGAGTACTGATGGTACAGACTCTAGTAAGTTTCAATGCCACCTTGAAAAATTCTTAAAATTTGTTTCAATGAGGCTAGTTAGTTTAATTTAGAATAGATGTACAATTTTTATTCTACATAATTAAATAATAATTACCACTTTTTATAGCAAAATAGATAATTGAAAATTTTATCAATAAATGACAGCCTAGAGATGAATAAAGATGATGTCAATAATATTGCAAGTGTCACTTATTAAAATTGATGCCTTAGTGATGATGAAAGAATATAAAATGTATGATTTAGTTACTTGTTTGTTCTATTGGTTTTTGTTTTGAACTATAAGACATTATAAAGCCTTATTGTACAATGCATTATGTATCTTACGTGAATCTTATTATTTTTTGTTGACGGACATGACTTTTTGTTGATTTATAAAACATCTGGTTCTCCAAAACACTGAATGTAAATTAAGCAAAGTTATGAATATCAAGTAATGTTTGAATTGCTTGAATGTTTATTTCAGTATGATCACGTTTTTTATTAACATTGTTCTCTGAGGTTATATTGGTAAAATGAAATGTCCTTGTTGATACCACTATATTAGCATCAGTAATTTAAACTCTTAAAATTTGTTTCAATGAGACTATAGTTAATGTAATTTAAAATATGATTTATAATATTTAGTCTCTTATGTGTAATTTTTTTTAATTCGACATAATTTAATGGTAATTACCACATTAATAGCTAAATAGATAGTAATGATGCAGTTGAACCTTTTATCAATAAAGGACAGCCTAGAGATGAAAAAGATGATGTTAATAATATTTCAAGTGTCATAAATTGATTCCTTAGTGATGATTAAAATAATAAAAATGTATTGTCCAGTTACCTGTTTGTTCTATTGGTTTTTGTTTTGAACCAGACATTATAAAACTTGTTGTACACAGTATTATGTGCCTTAGGTGAATCTTACTGTTTATTTTTGTTGACAGACATGACTTTTTGTTGATTTATAAAACATCTGGTTCTCAAAAACACTGACTGTAAATAACACAAAGTTAAGAATATCAAGAAATGTTTGTTATTGTCTATCATATGGTGTTTTCTGAGAAGTTGTATCTGTATATCATAATATTGCTTGAATGTTTATTTCAGTATGATCACATTTTTTATAAACATTGTTCTCTGAGGTTACATTGTTAAAGTAAAATGTCCTAGTTGAAAAAAGGTTACCTAAACCACTATTATAGCATCAGTAAAAGGTATTGCTAAATTTGTATTACTGTCAAAATAGTTATTTAGTTTTTATTTGCCCTTAAAATATTTCTGTCTTTGCTGATCACATTATTTTAATTAAATTTATTCTAACAAAACACTACCTATTAAAGTATAAACCCAAATATATGATGAGTGTTAGTATACATATGTATATGGTGTATTTGATGAAATTTGTGCATATTTTAGTACTTGACATGCTAGCTACTTATATAGAGTTTGTACTACTACATAAGTTTCGTAGTGAGATGTAATAAATTGCATCATTCTGTAGGCTCAATACATATTCATCCACAGTGCTCTGGATGAGTTGTTGACTTGTGGAGATACTGAAGTAGCAGCAGCTAATGTGAGGATTGCCATTGGAAGATTGAGTAGACCAATAGAGGAAGAGTCTGAGGTGTCTGGATTTCAAAAACAGTTCGAGGTATTCTCCTAGACCCAACAAATTAGGACTCACCAATAGCATTTATTATAGACTTCAATATGAATGCAAATGTAGACAAACATTGAAGTACATGCTTATTTATTGTTAATATAACTGAACATAAACATATTCTAATATTCAGAGTTGATAGAAATTATAGCCTGCTGAACATTGGGATGATATGAATTGATACAGATTGTTATAGCCCTTTTATATTAATTTCAACTAGCTAATTCTTCCTCAGCTTGCAAAAAAAAAGTATGCGTGGTCATGAAATATTTTCCATATTTTATATAGCCATGCAATAAATATTGTATATATTATTGTTAATTATATTTTTGTAACTATTGGTTTGTGTGTCTATGTTTTAGATACTGACTCAAGTAGCTAATGAGATACAGGGTTTGGACTTCAGTCAGGCATTGAATGAGGCCAATAGTGTAAAGAATCGTTACAATGACAAAATTCCTTGTAAGTACAAATTTTGCTTTCTTTAAAATGTTCTGTAAATTCTCATTTAACGACCTAACTTTAAAAAAGAGGAATCTTTAACCAATGTTTTTTCAGAAAAGGGATTTTTAGACCTCAAAAAATTATGAGATTAATAGACTGTCAAAAATTTACATCAATATCAGGAATATACTTGTCATACTATATACTGATATATTAATGATATAATAATGGTCATTTACCGGTGAAATAATTGATATTTCTGAATAATATTGTGTAGTTCCTAGATAATGTATCATTGACAGTGGTTATCACACAGTACTCTAATTGATTTACCTGTATTCATTTACATTTACTAATAATGTTGTCAGTGTGGTAAAGGAATCGCAATTCAGAATATTTTACAATTCATTTCACAAATTTTGTACAATTAGTCAACCATACAAGAGTGATTTTGAGAGCAGCAGGACCTGATTATATCAATGCAAGCTTTGTTGAGGTTGGTTTTGTTATTATATGAACATTAAGTATACATTAAAGCATTGTTGCAAAATATACTGTCAATCTCTGACACCTTTATTTTAAAGAGTGCATTTTGTCAGACTGTATGTAGTATATTGTCATATTTTATTAGGGTTATCGTCAGAAAGGAGCCTATATAGCTACTCAAGCACCACTCCCCCATACTGTCAATGACTTCTGGAGGATGATATGGGAACAACAGTGTCGGTGTATTGTCATGCTTTGTAAAACAGAAGAAAATGAACAGGTAAAATAGTTAATAATTACACATATTTAAGCAAAATTATGAGTGACTGTAGTTATAAATATTCTTAATTTGAAGTCATGATTCTATTACTGAGTGAAATTGAGTGCAATGAAATAAACTCCCATCTTTCGAATATTGATTAAGATTTAAATGTTATGTCAAGATCTTGTAATTTAATACATGACTTCTTCTGTTTACAACAATAGCAAAGGAGTAGCTATGACATTCAATGTTTTTCTATCATATAAAAACATCAGTAGAAAGAAAAACTTATGAACAATGAATGTAACAGCATCACTTTACAAATTTTGGTTGTACATTTTGGTTTCAGTTGTTTTATTTTGTTCATAAATCATGTATTTTGAGCGCAAAAAGTTGTTTGCAAAAGAAAACATAGGGCAAAAACTTGAATTTCCTGCAGTCATGTTTTTAGGATATTTCATGTTTATTCATTTTTCTGGTACAGGATAGGGCTAAATGGCCTATAGTGCAGGGTATTTAGCCCTATCCTCTATGAGAAATGTGGTGAAAGTATGATATATACTAAATACGTTTACTACAGGAAATTCAAATTTTTTCCCTGTTAAATGTTTTGTTCATATGTGTCAGGAAACTATCTGGACAGTGACATATGCATGTTACCGTTAAATTATACACACATCCCCCCTGCCCCTGAAGTACAGCCCTGACATTACATTGTTGAATTTTTCTTGTTTTGTTATTATGTGTATAGTACATGTTGACTTATTCAAAATTTGTTTTATGTCATGCTTAACAACTCTGAATGAATTATAGAACCATCCAGAGTGCAATGTTTACTCCAAAGTATTTTGAATGGTAAACAAGCCATAAAAGTTAAGGTTATATTTTTGAAATATTGTGATTGTTATAATCAAGTAAAATAAAAAGCCTGCTAACTTCAAATTGAAAATAACTGATGTTTCATATGGGACCACCCCTATTCTGAAATTAAATCTATAAGACAAGCCATCATTAATTTATTGCATACACAGTCATTTTGTCCATTAACGGTTTTTGTATTTACGTGCAAGTATGTATGGTAAGGTATGGTCATGAACTATGGAGCATGCTCAGCCTGGACTATATTATATCTCTGGTGTATTACATGTGTCATTCAGTCTGTGTTTTGTGATTGTCCCTTTACTCTCAATTTCTTCATTAACTTTAGTCTTGAGATTCTGTTTTACTTTGGGTTTCCCAACGAGGGCACCCTGGTGGTAGATACTATCGACTGAGTGTGTGAGGATAACTCTCGCATAGTTATGTTAATTAAAACTTAATCAGATGTCCGACTTCTTGCCAAAGTCCTCTTCAGGAGTCTACTGAGGTCAAACTCAGTAGTTACCAGACACATATCACTCTAATTTATTGGCAGAAGTAAGACTCACAAAAATACTACCTCAGGCTAACTCTGAGTATTCAAGCTAGCATGAGTGCATTTAGACACTGTGCTCCTAATCTTCCAAGCTTCTACACTGTAGTATGTGTGTAAATACAGATTATTCGGGAAGGTCGACCTAGAAGTATCTTAAAGGTGGTTTGTAATGATTGTGTAATGCAGTGCAAACTTTCACTATGTTCTAGAGTCATCACTGCCTGAAAAGAGTCCATTGACAACCATAACAAAATCTCTAAACTGTCTTGATAATTAGAGTTGACAAAGAATTGACTGGAATGTAGAGGTTATCAATCTAAATTGATTATACACTAATTTACGATTTTGTTATGGTTATCAATGGACACTTTTCGTGCAGTGCATATGTTGCCTTTGATATCATGAACTCATTCTATTACTGTCTTTAATAATAGCTTGCACATAAATGCTTGTCTTTATTTATATATAAAATAATTACATTAAGCATGTTACATTATAATTATAATGTAAGAGTGTTATTCTGTCAATTGTTTAAATTTACTATGTACAGGAAGTGTGTCACCGCTATTGGCCTCAAGGAAAAGGTGTAATACAAGAATATGGTAAACTCGCAGTAACATTCAAAGACCAAAATGCATTTAGTGAATATGTTGCAAGAAAGTTTGAGATAGTAGAGAACCAGACTCGCATGTCTGTGGCACCAACTGGAACCAGTATCACTCAATTTCAGTACCTGAGGTGGCAGGAGAATTCTGTGCCTAATTCTACTACAGCCATATTGGAGATTGCCAACCTGGTACAGAAGGTTCAGATGAGTACTGGCAACAAGCCTATTGTGGTCATGTGCAAGTAAGATTTAGTTGTTTATAATGAAGCTATCATAATAATATTGATATGTATATAGTGTATAGAATTAATGACTTATATATTATAATGCTGTCGAATGAATCATCAAGTTAAAACTTCAAGCAAAGATATAAGCATTTTTTGTGTATTTTGTAGTGATGGAGTAGGTAGGAGTGGCGCGTTCATCACGATACATGCTCAGATGGAGAGGATGAAGTCTGAAGGAGTAATTGATGTCTTCCAGTTCATAAAATCTGTTCGCTTCCAAAGAGCTGGTCTGGTAGCTAATAAGGTATGAAAATATTAAATGATGCATGTGTTATAGTATTTATGAAACTCACATCAGAAAGTATAAAAATATCCTATAGTTGTCACACCATGTTTTATTCATATTCTATACTTAAGCTGAATTTGTACTATTAAATTTTTTTTGTTGATTTAAATGTCAACAAATGTTTTTTCTGCTATAGAATCTAAATGTTCTCATAATTTTATTACAAATGATAGAACAATTTTCAATGCATAGCTCACATAATACAGAATATTTTCTATTCTGCTGTTAAAACTTCATACAGACATAACATTTATACTGACGTGAATGAACTGGGTATTAATAGCACAGGGTATAGTAAGCGAGAAATTTTTTAAACATTATTAAACTAATCTTTTGATGCTTTCACATTCATTATATTTTATAGTTGATGTATTGTAAGTTATTCCTACATTATATGTGATATAACATACTCTACCCTAATATTTGATCACAATTAGCAACCATCAAATACATAATATTTACAATTACACATGTATCAATTACGTTTCTCTTCAATGATATACTACAGGAGCAGTATGAGTTCTGCCATCAAGTTTTGGCTGACTTCTTGGATGGATTTGACACTTATGCCAACTTCAAAGAAATTATATAAAGCATAATTTTTTGCCATAACTTTTGTGAATTCTAATGAGTGCTTTAGTTAAAAACATTATCAATATAGAAGCTTATCATTGTTTGTGAGTAAACATTGAGTGACTATTTTGAAACATGACATTTGATTTATTTAGTTTGTGTGAAATTAAAGGATGAAATTCATCTCACAATATAATTACTTTTGTCTGATAGTTGTTACATTTGAAATAAAAGTATAATAATAAAAAAAAGTGGAAATCCATAACATAGAATGAATATAAATAAGGGAGAGATATTACTAATTGTATATTAGAACCCGTTGCTATATTGTTACTAGGTGTACTAACTTGGTAAGTGTGCACTATTTTTTGCCTTTAGGTATATAAACTGTGCATACTAACCACCCTTGGGGTATTGCTATTTTTGAGTTTTAGTTTAATAGAATAGGCCGGATAAAGCTGTGTGAGGCCTGGATATGATATGTTAGGGTCTACCTATAGGGACCAGCCCTAGTTGGACAACTCTCCTGCTGCTGCCGCTCATGCAGGAAGTTACCATAGCTAGCTGCTTAACTGTTTACGACAGAACTGAGCAGCCCAGGGTAGAGTTAGATCTGGAGATAACAACTGGCAGCTACAATGCTAAAGTAAACCTGCCAGGTGTGCTTCAATTGAGTTTTAATTGAATTTTAATTTTGGGCCAGAAATTCGCTTGACACCGCGCCATATTTGTGTGAAAATGCTGATAAACCAAGTTGCTAGTGGAAACTGGGCCGGCTTTGGGTAAACAGGTTCTAAAATAGTTAGAGCATGCGCTCAGGTACTGGTGGATTTAGTGCACAAAGCCCTCGGCCCTTGGGCTTCAGTGCACTAAATCCACCAGTACATAAGCGCGTATGCTCTAACTATTACTTAAAATCCCAAAGTAAATGTTTCATGCAGATTGAAAATGAATAATTTACTTAGATATCTTCTTATCAGATGATATGGCATATTATCATATAAAAGTGGATAAATTACCCTTTGAAATAGCATATTGCTTCGAAATTGTAAGTGAGAATTATACTGTAGAAAATGTTTTATTGTTATTAGTGGAAAACTATATTAATGAATACTCATAAGTCTACAATTCCATTGGTTCAAAAGTTTGAATAGGGAAGTTAGCAAAATATTTTGATTTAAATATAATTGTGACCAAAGGACTTCATTTGCTTTGTTTGGTGGTAGCTAACTAAGGTAAGTGATAGTTGACTCAATGTATTATGACTCTAAATACATGCACCTATCTTATATAATACAAAGTTTTCTCCTTAGCTTCTACTCACTATAATTTGCCTAACTGCTACATTTAAAGTGCAAATAGTCATTCAGTCGCTCTCTTTTTTTAAGTTAAATTTATAACATAAAAGGAAAACTCAAGGACTTATCATCTCCATTTATTTTACTGAACATTACAGTGGTATAGGAAGATGTTTCGGTATGGATGGGCTCCAAGGGCATGTTTTATGTGATTTGCAGGTGTTCATGCGAGAAATCACATTTTTAAGTTGTACCTTATATAAATTATGGGTGGGGTCTAACCTGGGAGCCCCCACCCCCACACACACACACTTCCTACACCACTGCATTATTAGAGTAAAGTAGTGAATCCACAAAAAGTTTATTGTTACATGTATAACATTGTATCTTATTTCTTTTTTTTATAATTAATTAAATTATATCTTGGTCAAAGAAAGTGTATATATAATATACTTTTTACATAAGTCAAGTGTGATAATTGTGAGATATTGCATGCTAATTTATTTGTATGAGCCAGATATAGGGTGGGAATATAGCCTGAGTGTAATCTATTTTGCTTAATACAATAATAAGTAGATTATTCTATACTCACTGGACACAATGTAAATACTGGCTATGACAATTTCACTTTTCTGAACTGGGTACTTCACACCTGTATAGACCCAAGATCCAGTTGAGTTTCCTCTTTCCAATTATCTACCTTCTCTATCAAATATAGGACTTAGTCAATATATTGTTAGTAGTGGTGTCTTTATTATTATTAAGATATGAGAACTGTTTTGATAGAACCAGTCTCTGATAGGACCATTGTCATTGTTGTTTCTGTTTCTACAGCATAGAGTATTTACATTAGTAGTACTGCTGATCAGAGCATTTTCAGGATTGGTACACACTATCATATTAGGACATATTATGTCCTCTATAAATATTAATTAATTTGGTAAATAAATATTTCCCTGAAAATGAAGAACATGCTATTAGTTTGTGGACCTATAGGCCTGGAGCCAGGGCAGTCCTCCAGTATCATTTTATAGGATTAAAATTTTTGGGAAGGTATTCATTCCTAGAGTTTGAATTAGTGATAGCAGTGATCTCGAAGTAGATCTTGGTTGCTATCATTAAGTGAAATGTGCTGATATCAGCAAAATTTGATGAGTTCGTTATATGGAAAGAGTTGTAGCACAGTAGGAATTTTTTTTATGCAGATTAGAGCTGGATTATTTGTTATTATTAATTTATCGTTGATGTTATTATGTAGTAATTATGATTATTTTACAACTGATTAAAATATTAAAATTTTACCAAGCAGAGATTAATATTCTTATTTCTATTTTATTTAGTAAATAATATTTCTTGTCAGCATTTTTTAAGCATCATGAAAAACATACTTGTACATACCATAACTAATGTATAGTAGTGCTTATGATTCACATCTCTCTTTGCTTCATTCAGTCAGCATTTAAAGGTACAATATTGAGGGACGGTTTTCCTGAATGGGTTCCAGTTTCAAATTATGAGGTTGGTTATTCAAGTTAGAGGTCGGTATTTTCAATTTAAAAGATTGAGGATAATGGGCTAAAAATACAGAGGCTACTGATATTGTTATGGCAGGGGTTGGTAAGAATAACACTCCTGTACAAAGTGCCAAGGGTCTCTGTAAAAGGAAGCAATGGATTGAGCTTCTTTGCACTAAAATATGGGTATTTCAATTAATTTTAAATGTGGTCAGCATGCAGTTGTAAGTATGCTATGGCAAGACAGATTGGCAGAACCAGTTGTTTAAATATATGCATTGTATGAGCAATTGAAACAAAAAAAAAACAAGTGACTGCTCACTGTTAACAAAAGAGAGCACTGTGATGACCAGCAGCAATGGAAACCTAGCTGGAAAAAAAAAACAGACCCAAAGAATATGACAATGATTGACCTTGAATTAAGGGCTAACATTTGAAGATATTAGCAAAGTCAAGTATAGTGAATATACATGTAGCCCAATTTCTATGGTGCGCTCTTTACAAGCATATTTATTGTTATCTTTATTTCTGACTAACACAATTTCTTTGTATTCTTTTACTCTGTTGATGTACTCTTTTTTTTTTAACAATAAAGAATTTTAAAAATGCTTGGCTGTAACTGGGAATCGAACCCTGGACCTCTTGCTTACACAAGTGCTCTGTCACTGAGTCACAACAAGCAGCCATCAACCAAACACTTCAATTTATACTGTTAAGGGATACAACTACCTTATTACAAACATTTTTCAAGATGTTGTTGAGCACTCCTGAAAATAATGAAGAACGAAAGGTGCAACCCTCAGTGCTACTATTAAACTAGCTAGAAAATATAAAATCATCTCCGACCAAAAGAATAATTTATTGGCTGTTCTGAATCAGGTATCAATATAATATATAGCTCGAGCAATGAAAACAATAGATCTAAATAATGTCTTCATTAAGAGAAGCTAAACAGGCTGGAGACACTCACTTCTGTGCCTGGATAAAAATATCCCAGCATAAGCGAAACTATACAGCGGGCAGCAAGGAATTTTAGCTCACTTGGTTACGACGTGCCGATAGGGGGTGTTATCCAGGGTTATTAAGAAAGACAAATTCTGAATTCACAGTTTCCTACTCATTAAATCCTTGATCTAAACTTAAACTTCTAAATTCAAGTCAAGTGCTAAAAGAATTGACATCATAAATATGCCTACCACATAAAGAGAAAAAGTGACCTCTAATGTAAAATTCAGATCCATAATGAGAAATATAAGGATCCAATAATGTGAATACAGGCTTTGTTAGAAAAAAGGCACATATAAAGTTAAGCTACAAATAATTAATACTGATCGCTTCGTAAGCACAACAATATTCTAATGCCTTCGAATTTAATCACTTTGCTGACTTGAACGAGAAATATTTTCTAGTTGTGTATATATTCCTAGACAGAAGCTGGATCACTCTATGTTCTCTGACTAAAAATAGACCGATTCAGCGTTACGATTGGTAAAGGGTCTGACTAAGCTACGCTATCCGGGTTGTTCCGCATATTTCGGGGTACATTAAACTTGACGACACCGTCATTCCCAAGTCTTCGGTTAACGGTTTCACACTTTCACTGCCAGTCATCATCCCATCACTGTAAAGTGAGGAGAGTTTGAAGTACTTGGGGGAACAACTTAAGCTGAAAATATCAGCTATGTGCAGAAAAATAAGTTATTTTGTACTAATAATTAAATTTCTTCTGTTATTACCATGTGGAAACACTCAAGGTGAGCTTGGCGATACAGTAAATGTGTAGCATAAAATAAAAATAGAAATTACTATTTACTGTTTACTATGTTAAAGTAGTTTGTGTATTATACTAGCCTTTAAGATTGATGAGAAGCCCAGGTAGTATACATATCTTGAATTTCTGAAGATTTAGTAGCATTACGCTTGTTTCCCTTTTCTTCCTGCTTACACCATTTTTGAGCAGCCATATTAATGGAATTACAAAACTCATGAGTCAAATAATGATTCAAACTACTTTGAAATGAAGTAAGTGATTCAGGTTCAAAGTCAAAATGCCTTCTTTATTTTGACAAAATATAAATAAGTAGTTGGTCTAATTCAATGGATGGTATTTCTTCTAGTGTTCGTAATTCACTGACAGATTCACACCAGGCATACAAATGTTTTTAATCCAAAATTATTTTGTGATTCTACAGACCTTTTGATCTCATTGTCATCCCAGTCGAAGTTTTTTTTTGAATGTTTGAAACTTTTTGGTGCTACACTGTCTCAACTCCTTGGCATTAATAATTCTGTGTGTATGTTCGTTCGGAATGTACAACTTTATGTTCTATAAGCATGCATTCTGCTGATCTTATTTCCCCTCATGTATTTCTAAACATGATGCACCCATGACTGAATCATGTTAATGTTATTATACTTAAGTGTTTAGTAAGAACACATGCGGTTAATTGGTAAACTTTGTTTTTGTTGGGCTGTTAAATAATCAGTTCATGGTAGTTTTTAGTAAAGAAGCACTTACTGGATGTATAACAAACATACTAGTTTAATTAGTTTTCAAGACTCAGGATAGCCATATTTTCTCTTTGAAATAAAAATTTTACACTATATTAATGATCCAATAATATTGTACTCCATCAAAGTGAAAATAATAAAATGTTTTGATGTAATGTTAAAATTTGAACACATTTTGGCAGACTTGTTGTTCTAGAATTTTGAAATTACTCAATATTATTATTACCTTTAGATGAGCAAAGAATAATGCATGATAAACATAATTATACAAATTAAATTAATTATGATGCTTCAGAATAATCATACATTTTTTTTAAAATTTAGATTTTACATGAAAAAATGAAATATATTATAATTAATAATAATAATAATAATAATAATAATAATAATAATAATAATAATAATAATAATAATAATAATAATATTAAGGGAAAATAAGCTGTCTATAATTTTATCAATTGAATTAACTTAGAGTTCTAAAAATAATTTGACTAAGGAGAAAATTCAAGTAGCCTTTCTCTTCCTCTTGCTTAATTTTATACATCAAACATTGTACATAGTATGTCCTTGTTGCATATCTGTTTGTAATGGTTTTTTCAGGGCTTCTGTTTAGAATCGGAAGAAGAGTGCTAAATAGTGGAGATTTCATATGCATTACAGATATTGGAGGTCAGCCTTTAGATCGTGATGACCCTGGACATACATTAGTTTGCGACACCTCTAATGTTAATCAGAACTGTTGTAGAAATGCAGAAAGTGGAATAGGGGCCATTGGAAATTGGTATTTACCTTCTGGTCTACCACTTATTTCCTTGAATAAATTACAAAATAATGGTAGCATTAATGACACATTGTATAGAGTTTTACACACTCATCAAGTACGTCTAGGAAGTACAGGGTCACCAACCGGACCTCTTGGATTTTATATTTGTTCCGTACCAAATATTAATGGAGTGTACATCAATGCTAGTATTAAAATTACTTGTAAGTTTGCATATTATTTCATTTGATTATTATTTCATTTGATTATTGAAATTACTTGTAAGTTTGCACATTACTTCATTTGATTATTGAACGACTAATCATCATTCTTAGTAATAAATTACTTCTCAATATTTGTTAATACTACAGTATTTCTTATATAATTTTATATTCTGGCTCATGAAAATAAATTAGCCTGCTGGTGAAATGTTTAGCCGTATCACACTCTGATTCATGTAATAATTATAATTTATAATACGAAATATTGGTTCCTAAACTTATACTAATAACATTATTATGTGCATTATCTGAATTATTATTAGCTCCAATTAACATTATTAATGGATTAACGTCTAATGAAGTTAACTACACTAGCATAGCACTAACATGGCTTCCAGTAAATTGCTTCAAGCTAAACTCTTCAACCAATTACAGCATATTGTATAGTGAAAATGGGATCGTTTATCAGCCACTATCAACAAAGAGCACATCATTATTCGTGAAAGTATTATTTCCTGGTACTTTATATACATTTCACGTTGCAGTAGTAAGCTCACAGGACACTGGGCCGTCATCAAATTACACAATTTCAACAAAAATATCTAGAGGTATGCCTATAACTGTTTGTATATGAAAATAATATGTAATCTATTCTTTTATGCTAGATTTTCTTCTTCTCAAAGGCCTTTCATATTCAAATAACAGCATCATAAACATAGATTACATTGGACAAGATGGTGATGCATTATTTTGTCTTGCTAATGTTAGTAAATGTTGTAGAGTAGAAGACAACTCTCCTAGTGGCGTACGTGATTGGTATGATCCGAAAGGAATAGTTATTGATAATCAATTAGTAAATGCAGTATTTCAAGCAAAAGGACCTCAATCTGTGATACTTCATAATAAGAACAATAGTCTTACATTACGAGGACTGTATAAATGTAAAATATACCAAATGACTATTTATGTTGGATTGTATCATAAAAGTGAAGGTACAATAATAATATAATTATAGTAGTCACAAATTTCATAAAAATAGTTATTAATATCATTTCACCTATAATTAATATTATTTTTTTATGGACATTGGTGACTTATATAGCTATTATTTATGTTAAAATTTTTCACAATGATTTCTTTGAGGGTGTAAAGTGGAGTGAGAGACTAAGAGGCCTTTTTGGATTTATAAGTTTTTACATTTAAATAGTTTTTGTGTAGCTAATTATTATTATACAGCTACTGATAGTGACTACAATAGACGGTCAATTCATGGAAAAGCAAATAATCGTATAATATGTTTGACCTGTTTGTCACAGTGTTATTGCAGAACATAACATTAAGCAAGCTAACAAATGATTTTCAATAGTATATTGCTACCATTAGTTATGAATGCATTATGAGAGTCACCAAAATGGAATTGTAGTATAGTTATAACAATACAAACACCTGTCTATAGTTTTAATGATAGCTACGTGTAATTGGCCAATTTATTTACTGTAAGACTACTTGAGATAAAGTCATTATTACATTGCATCACTCTGTAGCTGCTTATGTGTAATGTGCATATTATTAATAATTGTATTGTTTCATACTGAATGCATTTTTTTTTCTATTTAAAAAGGATTACCTACAATACAGTCATTATCATACAACACTACAACTGGTGTTGTGACTTGTGTATCTACTGGAGGTCCTGTCACTAATCTAACTTGGAACAGAAGAGGAGGATCTTACTCACAGAGTAAAATAATAGTGGATACTGCCAGTGCCACTTACCACAACCTTCTATACATATCTAGTAATACACTATCAGATTACACTGGGATCTTCAGCTGCACTGTTAGCAATAGCAGAGGCAGTGTATTTAAAACCGCTATAGTTAAATGTAAGTGTATATTCAACCTGTCTACATCCCTATATATTATTTTCCCTCTATTTCAGCTGTAGGGTTGACAGGAAATAGATCTGTTTATGAAGCAGGTTCTACTGCAAGTGTAACATGTTTCAGGTCTCAATGCGATGGTTAATACAGTCTTCGAAAGTTTCATTTTCAATAAATCAGACCAGGCATAATGAGTTACACTTAAAAGTGTTCAGTGGAATTTCTTTAGAGACTAATGGCACAAAATTTACTTGTGAAGTTATCAATAAACTGCCTATAGGTCCTACTGAGAGAAGTACTGTAGTTTTTATTATTCACTCACAAGAATATGGTAATTATTTAGCATTACAACTAAGTGTGTGGTTGTGTAAATGAATAGATAAATATTCAATTATCTATAATTAGTTAATATATTTTCCTCTTAGTTAAACAGAAAGAACAAATAAACGAAACATGCAGAAATTGTATCAAGCTGTAAATTTAATCTAGTGAAACTACAATTACAGAAATTTCACAATATCATTCTCAGCCGTATGTTATTTTCATTAGATAATTCACTCTCTTTCCACGGGCTTTGAACAATACAGAATGAAATTATTAAGCCACCATTGGGAATGGAACCCAGGACCACTTACTTTATGCACAGCACAAGTGCTCTGCCACTGAGCTAAGACAACCGTAGACAGCAAACAAAAATGCTTCAATTCTGAATTTATTACTAAGGGGTATTGCTAAGATTTTTTTATTTGTTAAATTATTTTTTACTCTGCTATTTAATCACTTTACAATTTCTTTCTCAGCCTTCTTTTACTGAGCTTGAAAGCAAGACTGTAGCAAAGCAGTACCCCTTACCAGTATATAAGGACAGAATTGAAGTGATTGCTTGCTGACTGAATGTTGTAGTTCAGTGGCAAATTGTGTATAGCAAATGGTGTGGGTTTCATCCCATTTGACGACCAAAAACAACAACAGGAAATAAAATAGAGATAATACTTCTAATTACAGAAATTATATACCATTGCAATATTTAAGTAATATGTTTTCATATCAATTAACTAATGAAATCATTATTACTACCGTTTATGAGCCATAGCTATCTCCATTCTTTAATTGTTCTTCACAAAACACATTATATAAAAATTTAACAGATCTTTTTACTTCATTGATAATATTAACAACTTTTGACTAATAATAATAATATTTATATGCAAATGTTAAAAGGTTTAAGCAATATTATAATACCCAAGTTATTCTGGCATAAATTTGATAAAAACAGTTTAATTATATAATTAAGTCATATAGTTTTGAAAAATACATATAATAATTTATTAGATTAAGCTATATATTCTATAAGTAATTAATAATACTAATGATGAATATCCTCGAAAGTAGCTAATATTCTACATTATGTATTTATTGTTCAATTTACTTCAATTGTCTGTAGAAATATCCACAAGTAATTCAGCAAGTGTGAAATACAATATTGATGTGATAGTGATATCAGTTGCTGTTTGTGTTGTCCTAAGCACTATTATTTTATCGTGTACACTTATTATAATAGCATATAATAAGGGAATTTTCAAGTAAGTTATTAAGTCTTTAAACTAACTCAGTGTTCAATTACTCTAGGCTTAATAGTGTACAGTGAACAATTGTGTTGAAAATAATTATATTAAATATAGTATATTACGGATAAAATTGTAATGCTCTACTTAATGTAATATGAATAATGAATTATATGAATGCTATTCTTTCAGCTATTTTCTTAATTATCAAGTTGTGACCCTTCATAAAAGCTAGAATGAGCCTTTTTCAATCACAGGGGTCTAGAGAAGGGAAAAGACAGAATATGAAATAATATTAGTTGTTACCCCTGGTCAGTCCAGTGCTCTAATGCATGAGAAATAACAACCTACAAGTTCCATGACCTTCATTTAATATGTTGGTCTTTTGTGTATGAGACTGCAGAAAGCAGTAGCTACTGCGTAACAGCATAAAGGTAAAATGTGGAGGTCTTGGAATTTGTGGAATGTTGTAGCACTGTGGCTAGAGTGCTGTTGGCTAAACCCAGGGATCCCAGGTTAATTTTTTAGCAAAAAAATACGAATTATTTCATATTTTTATGTTCGCTTATTTTAGAACCCTTTAGTCAAGAAACGTTTATTCTAACTACTTTCTAGTATGATAGAACATGATACTCTTTCTATTATGTATATATAATATCATATAGTTCCACAGGCCTTGAAAGTGCTGTTAATTTATTTATTATAATCTTTGTGCTACTATATAAACAGATTATAATATGACTTAAAATGTTGTCATTTTCTACACAGGAAAAAAACAAGCAACTTAAACAAAATTGCTGCTACTACTTCAGAAAGTGAATATGTGGAAATGAATAGTAAAATCAATGATAATACTTTCAAGAATTGTGGTTCAAGTCACTATTATGAAGAAGTTGATTTGGACAATATGAAAAAAGATAATAGTTACTACTGAATTATTTAACTTTTTACAACATTGTGACAAATGCGTTGTAGCTAGAATAAACATTAGAACCTTGGAGTAGTTTCCCCAATTATGTATTCTGTGTTCTATATTATATGAATTGAATTAAGTAAACAGATTAGATTTCAAAAACAGAAACTTTTTTTTAGCAATATCACAGCCTGAATAGTGTCCATTGACAACCATAACAAAATCGTAAATATTAGTGTACAATGTGTTGTTTACTATCTTGTTAACCACTATTGTTTGGTAAATTTTATGTTAATTCTAATTATCAAGACAGTTTACGGATTTTTTATGGTTGTAAATGGACACTTTTTACCCTGTGTATGATTTCCCAAAAAGCAAACAAAACAAACAAAAAATAACAACTTATTAGTATTATTATTATAGTGCTGCATCTTCAAAAGAGATCACTGCCTGAATAGTGTCCATTGACAACCATAACAAAATCGTAAATATTAGTGTATAATGTGTTGTTTACTATCTTGTTAACCACTATTGTTTGGTAAATTTTATGTTAATTCTAATTATCAAGACAGTTTACGGATTTTTTATGGTTGTAAATGGACACTTTTTACCCTGTGTATGATTTCCCAAAAAGCAAACAAAACAAACAAAAAATAACAACTTATTAGTATTATTATTATAGTGCTGCTCTACAAATGAGATCACTGCCAGAAAATAGTCTATTGACAATTGTAACAAAATAGGTAAACTGTACTGATAATTAGAGTTGACAAGAATTGACAAAGACTAGAGATTAACAAGCTAGTTTTAACACATTCTACATTGATTTTATGTTCTTTTATAAGTTATGGTTGTCAATGGATATTTTCAGGCAGTGGATGAGTCTACCGTGAGAATTAATTTAGTCATTTTTTTTATGAAGCAATTATGCTAATTCTAATTACTGTTGCTTATTGTTACATACCAACGAATTTATTTTTGTAAGTTCTTTGATAATATTTTATAGCTTATTAAAACTAAAATTGATTTCACTCAGCTAGCATTGAAATTTAATTTTCAGTTTGTCCAGCTTTGCTCGCCTTTTGTGTTTAAGCACATCACTGGTGTATTGTGTGACATGTGTTCAGGGGGTGTAAGTCCCTGAGCTGAAGCTTCAATTCGAAGGAACACCTAGGCAAAGCCCTAGGATACAGCACACGATTCCCTATTCTTAGAAGAAACCAGACACCCATGCACCCAACTAAAAGTGCACTAGTAATCACTTTAACCGATATCAAAGGAAAGAGGCCTCAGGCCTTTTCATATGGAATGACAGTGTTAATGAACATACTCACCAAGCAGGATGTAATGTATGAATATGATTAAATTCATGCAGGAATAATGTCACTAAGTGTCTGAAGGTGATATCATGGCGTTGTTTGGTGTAGACCCAAACAACATGTGCGTTACAAAATAAGGAAATTATTTAGACTAATCAGATTTCAAAAAGTAGAATCTTTTTTTGTGCATTATGATTGCCAAAACTGTTATTAGTGTGTTACTTTAAGCGTACTTATAAAAGATATACTACTCATTCCTGTATAGCTTACCATCTAATTCGCTAATGAAGACGACCTACCCGTGTGTATATTCATGAGCTTAACAGTTTAGTAAAGCCTCGTCATTACATGAATGGTAAAGTGTGGTCACATTCAGTAACTAAAAATTAAATGTACATTTACAGGGGTAACACAATTGTTTGGACGTAAGTATGTCATTTGGTACTTTGACCCTCACATATTTTTTGTGTCAGCTTTCAAGCCCCAAACAGTTGTTGTGACCGGTTACCATGGCATTGAAGATCCTTTACCAGACTAATTTTGAAAAAAAAACTTTGCCGTGAAGTGCTGTTTGTTTGTCGTCAAGAGCCACCTGGTAGTCAGAATGTCTCAATCTAAGTCTAAGGAAGCTACCACTACTCAGGGAACCTGAGGTAAGTATGTAAGAATAGGTAGAAAGAGCTGAAGAAAGGAAAGGTGGGGGATAAGAAAAGCTGAAATAGTTCAGAAAAAGAGAGCAGAAGAGGGAAACTTATGTAACAATAACTGAGCAAGATAACTTATGCTAATGCATTCTTACTTTGCAATATGTCAAGTGCCACTGTGTGGTGGGGTACTTGCTAGTAATGATTAATTTCATCATTATTCAGCGAGCGAGCGAAGCGAGCGAAACTGACTCTCTCGTGTGTTCATTGAGATTTCAGATATATATATATATATATGTATGTATACGTACGTCAAAATATTTCGCCCGCGCTTCTAATTACGTAAGTTAGGTAAAGCGTTCACAGTTCCAGTATTTTTCAATTAACTGGCGCGGAGAATCCTGCTGCAACTTTGTTTCAACCAAAAAGTTTATAGCTACTCTCTTCTTGAAACAATTGTGAAGTCTTTGTCAAGTTTCGCTTCTTTGACACTGCTTTCGAAGTTTATGCAGGTAATTCTGTTAGTTTAGTCTGGGATCAGAGACTTTAGATTCTCTGATGATGGAAAGGGTTACGGTTACACTGTGCACTACAGTTAGATGTAATTTCTGTCCTATTTTTCTGTAAAAAGAGTCTGTTCGCTCGCTATGCATTTGCGCTATTCGAGCGCACCACTAGTTATGAAGCAATTTTGCAAGTTCTAATTCAGCGAGCGAGCGAATCGAGCGAAGCTGACTATCAGTCGTGTTCAATTGAGATTTCAGATATATATAAGTATGTTGTATACGTACGTCAAAATATTTCGCCCGCGCTTCTAATTACGTAAGTTAGGTAAAGCGTTCACAGTTCCAGTATTTTTCAATTAACTAGCGTGGAGGATCCTGCTGCACTGCCTTATGAAACGTTTCAACCAAAATGTTTATAGCTACTCTCTTCTTGAAACAATTGCGAAGTCTTTGTCAAGCTGCGCTTCTTTGCCACTGCTTTCGATGTTTATTCAGGTAATTCTGTTATTGTTACTACACATGGGTTCCACTTCCTTAGTCTGGGATCAGAGACTTTAGATTCTCTGATGCTAACTGAGAATGGAAAGGGTTATACTGTGCACTACAGTTAGATGTAATTTCTGTCCTATTTTTCTGTAAAAAGAGTCTGCTCGCTCGCCATGCATTTGCGCTATTCCAGCGCACCACTAGTTACTGTTAATTCAGCGAGCGAGCGAAGCGAGTGAAGCTGACTATCAGTCGTGTTCAATTGAGATTTCAGATATATAATACTTATAGCACGAGTCTGAGTACAATATGGGAAAATATTTTATGAGCACGCAAAATATGGCGTGAGAGTAAAATATCATTCCCATATTGTACGACGAGTGTGATAAGTGATTTATTGCTTCTTTGAAATTTTTCTCAACCGGTTACAATACAATTTTCATTGATTTTACTCGCTACGCGCGCGCTACCAGTAGCGTACAATATAAACCGTACAATATGGGAGAATACAGAACGCTCGCGTGATGCGGAAATATTCAAGTAAAAATATCAAAGCTGCAATAAATATATATTACTAGTGATGTGCTTGAGCACAAATGGCGAGCGAGCCTAAAGACTATACTATTTTTTATGAATGATTTTGACACTAACACTGAAGCTACTGAAAATAAGGTCCAGTTTTTTTAATTTCGCATACACGGTAAAGGGATTTCAGTGCCAAAGTAACAACTCTCTGCAACTGCTTGAATTGAAGGGAAAAAAACAACAACAAAACAATACACTTTATTTAAATGTTTTCTTTGTGATATTCTTTAGCTAAGTAGTGGTTGTAACACACACAATGCTTTGACACAACTGGACATGCACCTACACAGACTTACCTTCGCAGTAGTCTAGTGGACAATGTATTTTCAAGTAAATACTGTTGCGCACGGCTTATAACCATGACAAAGAGCGCATTGACTTACCACCGCCACTAACTCGAATAGAAAAACTGCACCCACAGAAGAATTCAAACGGTAAACAATTCAATTTCTAGGGTGATACGGGTACTGATCGATAAACCGGAGGATTCTGTTTAGTGCAATTTGGGACGGGGTCGACCACATAACTAACACAAAAACGCGAGGGTCAGAGTACAAAATGACATACGTACGTCCATATATATAAATAAACAAACATCCCCGATTTTCGATTGTGTTACCCCTGTAAGTGTCTCGCTCGCTACGCTCGCTCGCCAATTATGTAGGTATTCATGCGTACGTCAAAAAATTTCGCCCGCGCTTCTAATTACGTAAGTTAGGTAAAGCGTTCACAGTTCCAGTATTTTTCAATTAACGAGCACGGAGAATCCTGCTGCTCGGAGAATCCTGCTGCACTGCCTTACCAACTTTGTTTCAACCAAAAAGTTTATAGCTACTCTCTTCTTGGCGAAAGACTGAATGGCAAATTGCCAAGCTGCGCTTCTTTGCCACTGCTTTCGAAGTTTATTCAGGTAATTCTGCTATTGTTAACTCTTCATGCCTAATCATTGCTATTATTTAGTGTTTTCCTTCACAAATCATCTTTACCTATACTCATAATATATTTACTCGCTCGCCATGCATTTGCGCTATTCGAGCGCACCACTAGTTAACTATACATTAAACTTTAATATATATGATTAGTAAATGAGATTAAAGGCAGGTGATTCTATCTACTGTGTCCCAAGAAGTATTGTGATATTTACAGGATTCAGCAGTACATCAGTACAACATTCTATGGTAACCCCTGATGCATAGCTGCTTCAGTTCAAAAGAGTTTTTCTGGCCAACTCAACTTGGACAGAGTAGGACCTTAACTCACACTGTATAAAGTTGGCTGTAGAGCTGTTTTAGCAGCTTCTTTAACCTGGTTGGGCAGGCTACACCAGAGGAATGTAGCTGTATAAACCTGGGATAAGTGGGAAACTTGGCTTGGATGCTACAACTACAAGGTTAATGAGCTTGCTCAATACTGTATGAAATAACAACCTTGAAATATCAATATGAGTTATTTCACAGGTACCTAAAGATATCATTGTGAAGATGTCTATGGTGGAATAAATATATATGTACACATTTATTCCACCCTCAATATCTTTACAATGATATCTTTAGGTACATGGTCCTGAAAAACTCATGATATTTTATGGTTGTTAATTTCATGCTGTTGTAGCAGTTCGATTGAGATTCTCTATCATACAAGCCACCATGAGTTTGCAGGACTGGGTTCTATTAAACTAAAACTCAAAAATAGCAATACCCCAAGGGTGGTTAGTATGCACAGTTTATATACCTAAAGGCAAAAAATAGTGCACACTTACCAAGTTAGTACACCTAGTAACAATATAGCAACAGGTTCTAATATTAATAAACAAGTATTAATAATTATGTTATTATAATGTTATATATACTGCATAGCTACAAAGTTAGTGATTTGATATTGAAACTATAACATAAGCAGGTAACATTATAACAGGTATCATTAACTGAATTAATAACTAAGTTATTTGAAATCAGATCATTCTTCGCAGAATTAAAATTTTAAATAAATATATTCCACACCAACATGAGGATAAAATTACTTTACAATAGTAAACTAGGCTAGTTTATGAGCGAAACTGAGAGTATCTAGCGATATCACTCTGATGAGTGTAATAAGTGGTTTATTCCACACCAGATATCTTCAATGGTGTAGTTAGTACTATACTGGTAACTCACAGTAAAGTTGGTTGTAGGGGCTACCCACACCCCCAGCTGTATTTTAGCAGCTGCTCTAACCCAGTTGAGTATGCTACACATTACGAAAGTAGGGTAAGAAACCAGGAAAAGGGACAAGTTTAGCAGGTTGCTATAACTACAAGGGTAATGAGCTTATGCAGTACAGTGTGGCGGACCTAGTGACAACAGGGAATGAGCAAGGAACACTTTCATTACGTCTGTAAAGATCTTTCAGCCTGCATTGTACTAATTTTGTAGTTGGAATCACAGTGAGTTTTATCACTTGACATTATTTATTATTATTTTATTACTTAAGTTCCTCAAAAATGAACTGGCGCTTTTCACCTCAAAATTGTTTTTACTTCATTTAGCCATTGAGCTTACTACATTAGATTAATGTGTGTAATAGAGCACTAAAGGTGGGTTCTCAGTAATTTTCTAGTATCTCAAATATAATTGTTGCTATAAAGTTTTACTAGTCTTATCTTTCTATATGTGTAGCATTGTAGTTATCGAGTACATAAGATGTTACTTGCACTAAATCTATAAAATTTGTTCATGTGAAGTGTAACTAATTAATTAACATAATATTAATTAGCTATTTAATTGAGTTAGGAAATGAATAGATTACAAAATATGTACTTGCATTTTGTTTATGATAAACAACTTCTTTTATTTGGCCTAAAGTTATTTAAGTTTTTTCAGGTATTTTTTATTATAAGTATTTGTACTTTATGAAATCTAGTAGCTAATATTATGAAGAAACAATTAATATATTTGTTTGGACCACCATAAGAGTTCATATATCTGAACAATAACTAGTTTCAATAGATGTTTATATTTATTGATAATTATTACAGTGTAGTTTAAAAGTAGCTCTATCAAGCGTAACTACATTGCTATGTAAAAATTGTGCTCAAAATAATCATTACATTATTGTATACTAAGAGAAAGTTATTCTGTTATTGCGCATGTTCACAAGTAAGCTAGCCCTTCTATAACTGTGACATAATGTCATGTCAGCCAAAAGGTCAATTAATAAACTATAATTTGATGAAATAATAAGTGATTGAAATTTAATGTCTTATAAAATACACTGATTATTTGTAGAGGATTCATCCATATTTATTTCTCCTCCTCACCCAGAAGTAGTAGCTGGTGAATCACTGACATTAACATGTACTGCTATTATAGCTGGTGGAGGGACTCCATCATTTACTTGGACTGGTCAAATGTCTGGTCAAATGTCTGGTCAAATGTCTGAAGGTCCAAACATAGGTCAGAATGTGGAAGGAAAATCAAATACTTTCAGTGACAATTTATAGAGTAAGCCAAATTAATTTAAAAGTACAGTGTATGACTTCAATTGGGAATTCTACCATGGAGACATCTATAACTTTATCAGTAACAGGTATATTATTTCTCTGATATGCACTTTAATTTTTTACAATTTTCTTTGTCATTATATTTGAAGTTCCAAGTTTATCAGCTACAATTAATGAGAGTGAAAGACCTATAGTTGGAAAAAGTTACAATCTGACTTGTACTGTGAATATTTCATCTACTTTAAATGCAGTACTGTCATATTCATGGAAGAAGAGGAACACTGTAGTGGCTGGAGAAAATAATTCGAAGCTAAACTTGCATCGACTACTTCCCTCTCATAATGGAACACAGTATATATGTAACTATTTCGTTTCATCTGATGTTCTAATTAGAGATGCTAAGGGCTGCAGTGATCCACATTTAGTAATTGTAACAGGTACATAACGTGATACATGATGTCCTAGAATGTAAATTTCTTTTGTTTTTATTTATTTATGTAATCATATCTCAGACTTATCGTTGAAACCTCATTAAATAATTATTTTTTGTATACTAATTAAATGTCAAATCACTGAAATGGATGTTAGGTTTATTTTAATTGTACATTCATTACTTCAATTGTATAAAAATTATAACAATTCTACTGTCAGTAAGTTATAGTATTATAGTCATACCAGCTGTAATATTCCCCTTAATTTGAAAAAAAAAATTTGTTGTATTGTAGGATTATTTTTGCAAATTGGTAATAAGTATTTGAATGATGGAGATACAATAAATATCACAGATATTGGAGAACAGCCTATGGACCTTGATGATACTGGGTCCGCGTTAGTGTGTAATACTATATTTGTTAATTTGAAATGTTGTAGACGTATGGAAACTGGCAATAAAACTGTTGGGAACTGGTATCCTCACACAGGACGTCCTGTTATTACTTATAACAAACTAGGAAATACGACAAACACAATATACAGAGTGGTAAATGCTCAACAAGTTCGTCTGGGAAGTATAGGATTTCCTTATAAGCCATTAGGAATATATAGTTGCAGAGTGCCAGATAAAAATCAAAATAGTGTCAACATATCTGTCAATATCATCAATGTGTTTACTGGTAAGCAATAATATAAACTTTCACGCAATCTTGTGCATCAAAATACTTAACATGGGCTCAGATGAAGTATGTGATACCTCCATTATGAATCTGTTGCCTTTTTACACTCATAAAATATATTATGATACCAGTACATCCACATCTATTTTTAGATTGTATATTTTAAGCAGAAGTTCGGAATTTTGGATATGAATCCATTTAAAATAAAAAATTAGCTCAAGTTTATTTTATCTTGCGCATTTTAAATTACATTCACAAGCAAAACTGGTATTGCTACATTCTGTGAGCCCTAGATATCTACATTAAATATAGTTCTTACTTGCCAAACAGTTTTTTTACACTTACTCGTAAACTACAAAGCAAGTTTTAATTTAATTCTTCCTATATTTGCAGTACAATATAAATAAATAGAAAAGATCTAAGAGGAGCTTACTCATAAACTTTAAAAAATATTGATGTTACTGGTGATAGCTACAAAAAAACGGCTAAATAATGCACGTATAATCAAAATGCATGTGTGTATAATATTTATGTTATAATACTTAATAAACACTATTTATACAGTTATTTCAGTTTATATTACTCCTGAGAATCCAGAAGTAGTAGCTGGTGAATCACTGACTTTAACTTGTGCTGTTATTATAACTGGTAGAGGAACACCATCATTTACATGGACTGGTCAAATGTCTCGTGGTCCACAGTTAGGTCAGCATGTTGGAATAAGTAAAAATATTTCGACTGATACTTTGAAAATAAATGAAGTAAGTCCAATGAATCCAACTATTCATTGTGAAGCTACTACAGGCAATTCAACTTTACACACATCTCTCACACTATCAATAATAGGTAAGTTATTATTTTAAGGTTATGTAGAACAATGAAAAAACAATGTATAAGACAATGTAGTACAAAAGTGACTAAATAATTGTATGCATGTATTTTGAGTTTTTTGCTCTTATAATTTCCAATTACTATTAATTACCGGATATAACTGGATAACAAAAGAACAATATTTATTTTAAAAATCAATATTGTACAAATTGTATTAAACTGAAGTTAATTTATTAATAGTTGGTTTGATTCCATCAGAAGACAGTTGTAACAGCCAGTTCTATTCACTTGAAAAAACCCCAGACTGATAATTATACTGATGAGAGGTGATCGAATAAAGTTAATTTTGCCTGTTAATATAAATTATATTGTCAAATACAGTGCCTATTGAAGCTACGCTATTGAGTTACCAATTATTAAAATAAAATACATTTTTAAATAACACAAAACTTGTGCTTTTGCAGCAAAAGCTCAGGTTAGTATACAACAAGGCTGATGCATAGTGAGTGTAGCTGCATTTAAATCAATCAAACTATACACAAGATCTTAATTAATTAATAAGTACTAAACATAGAACAACTTTTACTAGATAAGAATTTGAAAAAAATATACTTCTATTTTCTCTTGTAGTAATGTTGTTGTTTTTTAATCAGTTATCTCACTAAGGGATAAAAACAACTTTCTAAACTGCTTATATTATTTTAATGAGAAATTCTAACCAGTACAAAATTAAGCTTGAGGTTATAGCTAGGTATACAGTATTTGAATTACTCGAGAGATAGTTGTTCTTGTTAAAACATAATTATAAATTCCTAGAATATCTTTTTATACATAATAATAAATACAGTATTTCATATGTACATATCATAATAAAGTCACTGTACATTGTATTCTCTTTCCCAATTTATTGTTCAATAAAATACCTGAAGATCCTATGGTTATGTCTGTCACAATTACTCATGCTCCTGACAATCCATCCATTCCTGCTGGTTCTACAATTTCTCTTACTAGTGCGGCGACTGTATCTGGTGGTGTTTCACCAAATTATACATGGACAACTACTGAATCTGGGTCAAGTGGACTTCTATCTGGTAAAGAAAATCAAGATGTAATTTCAGGAAAAGTCCGAGAATCTGATTCTGGAACTTACACTTGTCATGTCTATGTCAGTGGCACAGTTTGGTATGAAACATAGCCTTAACAAGAACTGTGACTGAAATTTATAAAATTATGATAGCAATGAAAGAAATTACTGTAATTATACTTTTAAAACAACTAGCTTGATTGCTTATGCTTTATATACTTGCAGGTGCTAGCAGTGATACAACAACAGTAATAGGTATAGTAGTGGCTATTTTCATTGCTGCTATAGTTGCAGCAATTATTGTCACAGTGGTCTTGTGTGTAATGAAGTAAGTTGTACATACATGTAAGGATTAAGAATTTATTTTATTCTGGGCAAGTATTGTGACTAATATTATTTAGGAGTCGACGAAACAGTAAGTATACTCCTTCTGCAAAAGATGTAGTCATGTACTCTAAAGGAAGCGAGAAGGTGTCTCCTATTTCACTTTCCCCACAAAAAAATACTAAAATGTCTGCCAATGAATTGGAGGCCAATCTAGAGCAGCCTGATGAACAAACATATGAAAATACAGCATTTTTAGGTAAATTAATAGCATACGTAATCATTCACATACCTGATGCTGTAATCTATTGGTTGTTACATATTTAAGTCAAAGATCGCCTGAAGCCAGTTCCACTAGATGAGTTTGGTGCTCATGTGTGTCGAATGCATGCAGACAGAGACAAGTGGTTTGAAATGGAATATAATGTAAGTTCTTCTCATTAACTAATAGTTTTCATGAAAATATCATAAAATAAAATATAGCACTGTAAGTAATAATTTTTTATTTGTAGTCAATAGAAAAATCTGCTAAAGTGGACAATAAGTCAGCTCTAATTCCTGAAAATCGTGCGAGAAACAGATTTGGTAACATTTATCCATGTAAGAGCCAATAACTTTTAGTTTATAATTACTACTGAATTTGAATCATCATTAATGTAGAAATTGTTCACTTTCAATAAAATAACTGAAACAGTAAAGTTGAGTATAATAATATTTAACATAGATTAAGAAATATGGTAATTGACGAACAAATAAATTAAATGATTAAATGTGACTAGGTATGCAATATCTCGATGTGTCACAGTAGTAATAAGGTCTCATTAGCTTCATTTTATTTCCCTCATTTTTTGTCCCCATTTTGGTAAATCTGTCATGTTTAGTGTTCATTACATTTATTGTTTATTCACTTGATATGGAATCTCAAAAGGTTTTCTTAAAAATGTGCATTCTTGCCAACTTTATTTGTAGTGAAATTAAATAGTGAATTCTAACATTCAAAAGGCCGGTCAATAGGCTAGACAGCAGTTATTACGTGTAAAGGCATGAATATTTCTTGCATACAAATAATTCCTACCTTCATATGAAATAGTATTGCATTGTTCTGAATAGTAATTGACCTCAAGTTCAAATATGGTCGAATTATTCAATTTAGAATATTGGAGGAAATTTTCACCTTTACAAAAAATGTGTACTTTATTCATATTTTCTCCTTGCAGAGCATGACTTGGTAACATTATGGCTGCTATTATTTTATTTAATAAATAACAGAAACTATGATGTGGCAATATATAATATATTCAGATGACTTTAATCGTGTTATATTGAAAACTATTCCTGAAGTGGACAACTCTGACTATGTTAATGCCAGTTATGTAGATGTAAGTATGATCCATTGTGTGTAGACAAGTTTGCAATTCATATACTTAAAATTTCAGAGGGAATACAAGAATATTGTACTCATTCTCTATACTATACTAATATGAAGGTTATATTTTTTATAATGGTAACAATTATAATGTTTCAGTCATTCTTGGCTGAAATAATTATGATAATAGCAAATTTTCTCATTTGAACAGCCAATTAAAACTTTGATAATAGCAAATTATCTCATTTGAACAGCCAATATTGTTAATTAAAACAACCCGATGTTTCGACTTCTTAGTCATCTTCAGAGGTCAACCTTAATTGACCCCTGTAGAGTATTGGCTGTTAAAACGAGAAAATTTACTATAATTATAATATTATTTGTTTTGTTATTGGTATTGCTATGAATGTTTTAAAGTTTTTTCTTACTGGTTATAGTTCATGTTATACCAATTTGATTTTTTATACCAAACAATTCATTTTTAATGCCAACATGTTTCAGCAGACTGCTTCTGCCATGCCATCATCAGGGCTGATTTATAAATTTTTATAAATCAGCCCTGATGATGGCAGAAGCAGTCTGCTGAAACATGTTGGCATTAAAAATGAATTGTTTGGTATAAAAAATCAAATTGGTACAACATTGGTATTGCTGTTATAATTATTATTATTATTATTATTATCATAGGGTTTTAGAAGACAGAAAGTATATATTGCAGCTCAAGGTATAAACTATTTAAATTTAATTAATATCTTTGTATACATACAAAAGATCGCAACGGCTTGAAATAAAATGCCTGTATAGATGACTAAACCCAGGAAAGCCTTTATGTCTTTCTTCTTTGCAGGATAACTGCAATAGCAATATCTCATAAATTAAAGTTTTGTCTGTCTATTATATTAATAAATATTGTATTTTTAAATCCATTATTGACACTTATGTAAAGTTATGCTCATTTTTGTTATAGGTCCTAAGGAAAACTCGGTGGATGATTTCTGGCGTATGATTTGGGAACAAAAGTCTCCAACTATAGTTATGCTCACTAAAGTATTTGAAGGAAAGGTAAGCCAAACACATAAACAAACATTAGCTACAGATATACTACCTTTGTATTCAAGGATTTTAAGGCATGGTATATGATGTATATCCAATTCATAATGGACTTTACTTACAGAATTAATGCTTGACTTAATTATGTAATTATTTGTTAATAAACTAATATATTTATATAGAAAAAATGTGAGGAGTACTGGCCACAGAGCACATCTGAGCCATTTGTGCCATGTTCAGAGAGTTCATTTGTCATTGAGTTGAAGTCTTCACTGCCATTTGCAGAGTTTGTAGTCAAGAAAATGGCCATTAATAAGGTAATTGTTAGTGTTAAATAATTATTGAATAAACTCATGATGTATTTTATTTGATAATTTACATTATAAGCTATAACAGCATTCTATTTTATGGAGCTGTTTTATAATTTGGTTGTAATTAAGGCTTTCATAGCATTTATGAGATTGAAATTCATAATTACATAATATTGACCACATTTTTGACCCATGAAGAAAGAATTCTGCATCAGCTTATCATGAATATAATTAGGAGTGAATAAGTAAAAGTTATAATGATGATTCAAAGTTCATAGCAACAAATACAATACCTACTGGTAGTTAAGTTCTTTAACAGTGAAGCACCTTCAGCGGTACTAAACACTACCTAGCTATTACAATAATATAATAACAAACCAAAATAACTAGCAATCTGCTAGCTTGTTTAGTCAGGCATCAATATAGCTTGAGCAATGAAAATTGTACATGGAAACTTTGTTTTTATTAGAGAAGAAGCTAAACAGGCAAGAAACACTTACTGGTATACATTTGCATTCTCCAACACGTTAACTTTCCTGAGCATAAAGCAAACAACACCACAGGATGCAAGAAATTATTTTCTCACGTGACCATGACATGACGCTAGGGGACGTTACCCACAAAAGTTGGTACCTACGGGTAGCTTTCAGCTCTGCGTATTCTCAACAATTAGCCTGACATTAATAAAGTAGCACAATGAAATGTCCTAAATCTTCGTTTTGAGTAAGTGAATTATGTTGGGCGGAGACCCTGAAGAGAACAGAGAACATTCATGTGTGTGTGTGTGTTGAGGGACATAGTTCCCAGTTGTTGGATTTAAGTGACTGAGTTTTGTGGGTCAGTTGTCGTTCATCATAGTCATTCTTCCGTGTCAGCATTCTGCAAGATCTTACTGTACTAATTAAATGACTTAGATCCCGTTGCTATATTGTTACTTATAGGTGTACTAACTTGGTAAGTGTGCACTATTTTTTGCCTTTAGCCATTTCTGCGAAAATGCTGATAAACAAAGTTGCTAGTGGCAACTGGGCATGCGTAAACGGGATCTAAAATAGTTAGAGCATGAGTGCTTAGGTACTGGTGGATTTAGTGCACTGAAGCCCAAGGGCAGTAGGCCCGAGGGCTGTGTGCACTAAATCCACCAGTACCTAAGCACTTATGCTCTAACTATTACTTAAAACTCATTAAACAGTGAACCGGATGGAAGTACAGCATTAAACTGCTGGACAAGAGCGAACTGGTGGCAGTCTACTAAAAGTGAGTGTTTCCTCAAGCAGCCTGTTCGAAATCCCCACATTAATGCCTACGTAAATCAATGGTTAATTGTCAGTAATCTTCAAAATCAGAGCATAACAGACAGACAAACAGACAAAAAGACAAATAGACTGGACGACTACCACATTATTGCGCATGCATGCTGAGGATTAATTATAGTAGGGCCAGGGAAAGTGGGAAGGGCCACTGTGAAAAGGGTCTTATAAGCTCGCTTATAGTAGTAGTTTGTTGGTACACTATAAGCTATGACTTATCAGCTACCTTTATCTTTATGTAGTAGAAATATGCTAGTTATATTGCCTTATAGTACCATACCAACAATCTATAAAACATTGTTATAAGGTAGTAGTATAATAGCTTATAATTACCTTTTGTTGCAGTTGGGGGGGGGGGGGGTTTGGGTAGATGGGAGAAAGGGTTTGTGATTATAGTTACTATTATGTAATTGCATTCATTTTCATACCTATATAATATAGGTTATCTCATGTTCTAAATGTTATAATAATAATTTTCATGTACTGAAATATTACAAGTATATGTGTATTGAAAGCAGGTATTTACTGATCTAGTTTAAGTGTACACTTGGTGTCTATATGTCATATGTGTATCATATGCACCCAGACTGATAGTCCAGGATATCCTATTCATGATGTCACCTTGTTCCACTACCTCGGCTGGCCAGATCATGGAGTTCCAGCCAATGCCATCTCTATGATTAACTTCATTAAACGTGTGCGCAAGTCCCACCCTTATAGCAACACAGACATCATGGTGGTCCACTGTAGTGCTGGTGTGGGCAGGACAGGGACATTTATTACTCTGGACTATATACTGGAGAGAATCAAAACTGAGAAGTCCATTAATACCTACCAGTTTGTCAGTGAATTAAGGAAACAAAGAGTGTTAATGGTGCAGACACTTGTAAGTTCATGAAATATTTAATATAATAAGATGTAATAATTTGATCATTTTCTTTCTTTGACTATTTTATATAATTATGTCATATTTGAGAGATATTACTCCACTATATCAATGCAATCGTGGCAACTTCTGTTTTACAAGATGTTCCTGTGACTTTAGCAATATGTCTTGACCAATATATATGTTGATTTTCAGTTTGAAAAGTTAACTTTTGAGCAAGTTGCTATAAATGCATTTACTTCCATGTTGGAATTGTAGAGTTTCCATGGAGATATATTATCTGACAAAAGCTTGAGTGGCATTTAAAAACACATATAGACTCACATCACTAAAATGATAACAACATCAAAAGTTTTTCCAAATATATTTTGCTTTTTATGACAAAACTACATAAAAAATACTACATTAAACACAGCAGATTTTTTTCCAACTTGTCGCCTTTTTTCTCCCATTTTTTCCCCCTTGCTGTTTTTGCATTTAGGTAATGATGATCCTCACCAACTTTGATCAGCTCATGAATTATTGATGAATACACACATGATGCATAAATGATCTGTTAAAACATTGAATGTAAATAAAAAAGTAGAGTTATGAAAACAAAGAAATATATGTTACATTGTAACAGCAGTTAGTTTGGAACTAACTACCCATTCTATTATTTCATATATTTGTAAAGAACTATAATTCATTTTCATATACAAATGACAGTATTGAAAAAAAAATTCAATAGAATACTAAGAAATATGTAAACCTAAAATAATGTTATAGCGTGGTACATACAAAATTTGAAATTAATATGTGACCGTCTACAGCAAAACCGGGCACAACGCGGCGTGCGTAAATATTGAGAAAAGATCGATCGATTTCTTAAAAATGTATTGTTTCAAACCGACGGAAGGGAACGGTTAGGTTGGGAACGACTTAAGCTACGACGATAAAACTTGGAGAGTTCAATCTGGACGCCGACAACTCTGTAAGTGCAAAAAAAAATTTCAAAGGGTGCCGCGTTGTGCCCAGTTTTCCTATAGACGGTCACACATGTTTTACATCTACAAGAACATTATATGCTTTGTGTCATTACATAGGAAATGTGATGTAGTTCATATCATTTTCTATAGACCCAGTATGTGTTCATCCACAGTGCTCTGGATGAGTTGTTGACTTGTGGAGACACTGAGGTAGCTGCTGCTAATTTGAGGATTGCCATTGGAAGACTGAGTAGGCCAACTGAGGAAGGACCTGAGGTGTCTGGCTTTCAGAAACAATTTGATGTGTGTTTGTTTAATATAATATGCTCATCTAGAATAAGTTACTTAAAGCTAGCTAGCTGACTTAAGTTGGCAAGCTGAACATTGGCTGGATGCAAGCTTCTTCTTTTAGTCAGACTCATGATGAGTTTTCTTACCATTCTGTTTTCATAGCTGTGTCTTAAATTTTTTCTATTCTCAGAATAATTCACATCATCCAGAGAACTAACTTAAGTCAATAAACTTTTGATTGATCTGAAGTTCATTAAGAAATTCCTAAACAGCAAAAGAACCACCTCGAAAATTGTCAAAATCTTTGTTTATGCATTATATTATAGCCTATTTCTTGTCCACATCACCAATATATAACTTATGTTTTGATAGGAGTAGTTAAGGTGTGATCTACATCTCTAAAGCCATTTGGACAAGTTGGCACCTATGTTTTTGCTTGAAAAAATTCCAGCTTAGTGAATTGTTTCAAAAGAATACATTTTTATTTGTGTACCTTTAATTTATTTTATATGAATTTGTAGGATTTTTTATTGTCATATTATTTTATGAAGGTCTCATTTTGCTGTAACTATTATATTCAGTAAATTCACAATTTTTTTTTAGTTTGTTTTATATAATAGGCACTGACTGAAATTACAAATGAGATGCTGGGTTTAGACTTCAGCATGGCTGTGAATGAGGCAAATAGAGTCAAGAATCGCTATTGTGACAAAATACCTTGTAAGTTGATGTATGCACAATGTATTTATGTTCAATCAATGCTAAATCAAAATCAATAAATTAATATTGCTGCAATAATGTGAACAAAAATAATATTTTAAATGTATTAATAATATTTTCTGAAAATTTGCATTTACTGCTGTACAAATTTGCATACAATTATATACAACAAAAGAATAAACTCAATGTACTTCAGTATTTTAATGTAAGCTTACTCTATAAATATTTCTTCAATTGTTTATTATAGTTTTGCTACTAATTTTTGAGACAATTTTTGTGCAGGTGATACTAAGACCCTTATAAGCAAGCTGCATTGATAAATTGAGTGATGCCCTTAATGCAAAATTTAAATCGGCAGTGCTGAACTTGTCATAATGACGTATTTCCCAATAATTATACACAACGGATTAAAATTTGGTATTATTGTGGCTATAGTCAACTATACAAGAGTTATTATTCGATCCGGTTCTGGTTACATCAATGCCAGCTTTGTTGAGGTGAGTGTATCTATTAGAATAGAATAGAGTTACCTATGAAAAAATACACAATATAGTATTAAAAACACTGTCGCTCCGATAAACGGGCAATAAGGATCCCCAAAAATGTCCTTGCAAATTTAGGTGATCCAATTGAATTTAGTCGTGTTCAGTTATTGTCTACTGAGCTTTTTAAGATAGTGTAACACTTAAAGGAATCAAATAATAATATGAACTGTTTGCTGAGTGTGTAATTATTGGCTACTGGCTTGTCAAGAATTCTCTATTGATGAAACGGTAACCAGTGTTAGATTGTTAACAATACTTATTATGATTGTCAAAGATGCCTGATATTGTCTAAATCGCTTCATCCCATGACTTTAAGTATGCAAAATAAAAGATGTCTTAGTTTGTGACCCAGATTCATTGCTACTATAATTATGATTTCAAATTGAGAGGTGATAGTGTTACCACATATTTGTAGTTTTTTTCCTCACAGAAAAGCAAATATTAATTTTGTTTTGTATATAGCTAGCTACCATTTGATTTTACCTAAAACGTGTGAATTTAATATGGGACTGAAAAAGTAATAGCTCATTTCTATAAACAGAATATGACATTGTAATGCATATAAATTGTATCAGGGTTATCGTCATAAAGGAGCATACATTGCTACTCAAGGACCCCTCTCCCATACTATCAATGACTTCTGGAGGATGATCTGGGAACAACAGTGTAGATGTATTGTCATGCTTTGTACAATCGAGGAAAATGATAAGGTATGGCATAATGTTTTGTATACAATTAAAATGTATAAAAAAAAACACCAAACGCATATTTCATAAACTTATGTTGGCTTTGTTGTCCCTATTTCTAAATACACTACCCATACCTTAATAATACTGGGAATTTGATGTCTTATGTATAGGAAGTGTGCCATCAATACTGGCCTCAGGGCAAAGGTACGATAATAGACTATGGCAAATTTGCAGTAACATTCAAAGATGAGAAAGCCTTTAGTGAATATGTAATGAGAAAGTTTGAGATAGTAGAGAACCAGAGTCGCATGCCTGTGACACCAACTGGAACCAGTATTACTCAGTTTTAATATTTGAGGTGGCAGGAAGATGTAGTTCCAAATTCTACTTCTGCCATATTGGAAATTGCCAACCTGGTGCAGAGAGTGCAGATGAGCACCGGAAACAAGCCTATTGTTGTCATGTGCAAGTAAGTTTAATGTACATACTGTGTTTTATATAGTGTTTTTTTTACATGTTGCTCAACTGTTAGTATAAACCTATATATTATGTATATTTCCCCAGGCAATTCCATTTTTAAAGCAACAAAATTAATATTTTATATCCATTCTGTCAGCAGGAAATGTAATAATTCCTGCAGCAATTACTTTGAGATGAAATCTGCATAATCTGAATTTTATTAAGTTTTTCTAGTGAAAAAGAATAAAGTGTGAGTCTATTTATTATGTCTATGGTATACATATTTGAAATATACCCCCCTCCCCCCGTTTTTGAAGGGAGAACATAGCAAATACTGATGCATAATAATGATTATGTATTAAGTTCTTTTGTTTTTTTGTTGCTTTTTTTAGATTTTTTAACCAGATAATCACTGGATAGAGTACTTTGGTCTGTTCATTTTGAAATCCAGCCTTTTAAAGACAAAAATATAGTGCAAACATTAGTTCCTTCACTGCCAAACTAACATAACCTTTACATTACTCCAATCTGTATATTTCAATTACAGTTGATAAAACATAGTAGAAATATCCTGAAGAATTTAGTCATGTAATGATAACACATAATGACAAAATAACGTTTTTAACTGTTGATGACATTAGCATTATTTCTAGATTTTGTTTGAGTCCCATGATTAAGAGTGAATATCATCAGCAGGGAGGAATCTCCTGTTTGAATCTGTGTTGCTAACCTGATGGTGGGCATAAAGTTATGTCATGTTTCAGTGATCCAACTTCACTTAAGATTATGTGGATGAGACTTCCACAACACCTTAGTTGAAATTCTTACTTCTTGATTGCAGACACCACAAAAATCATTTTTAATCTTCAACTGAAGATGACATCAGACATAAACTTAAAAATTTCTACATGTCGCAAAGTACAGATCCTACACCTATCCTGTGTAGGATAGAGCAAATTTGATATGATTGTGAAATTTGCCTATATCCTACGTAGGTAGATGTAAGATAGATACATTTGGTGGAACATGTAGGATATTCCATTTTAAACCAGTGTGAAAGCGGAAGTTTTCTATGCTTATTCAGCATTAAAAATGAATAGTTATAAGAAACACATCATTATTAGATTTAAGATATAATTTTTTAAGTGTTTTATCTAGTTATAAAAAGTGTTTTATCCTGTTGTTTAAATTACTTGTTCACAATAGCTCGCTCACCATTTGTTTTCAAGCACAACACTAGTATTCTAATAATAATACAAAAACATGCAAGTCAATGACTATTCCTAACAGCATACAAATATTATGCATAGACTAAAATGGTGATAGTGATACAAATTAATATTTTATTATTTGTATTATGTAGTGATGGAGTAGGTAGAAGTGGCACATTTATTTCCATGCATTCTCAGATGAAGAGGATAAAGTCTGAGGCTGTTATGGATGTGTTCCAGTTTATAAAGTCTGTTCGCTTCCAAAGAGCTGGTCTAGTAGCTAATAAGGTAAGCAATTAATATCTACTAAGTAGTATACAAAATAGTCAGATTTCAAAATAGCATCAATTTTTTCTAAAGTATACAATAATAATGTTTGGTGTTATCTTTGCAATAATCTTTTCACAATGACACAAATTCACCTATCAACAAATAATTTCACAGAGGTAAATAAAATATTCTCATAATTATTCAGAAATTCGAAATATTCACTACTGTTTTTTTGTAATAAAAATATTAGTGATAAAAACAGACACATTAATAGCTCATTATCGATAATGAAAACTATGAAAGTCAAACATTATTGTTAATCCTTTAAGTAATTATGACATTTGGTAAAAGGGATTATACATACATACAGTGGCTGAGATAGCTGGTTACCATTGATAAACTGATATTCTTTATAGCCTTATTCAAATCTCGGCTTTTTCAGGTACAATATCGAGTGAAAATCATTACATGTCTATGCTTTTAATACAGCAAGTAAAAATAACTACCTATTCATTTATTTGTTTGTTTATTATTTTTTTGCTTATTTTATTTTATTTATTATTTATTTATTTATTTATTTATTTAAAGGAATGCAAACAGTGCAAGTTGAAATAGTTATTGTATGAGAATCTTTCTTATCCTTAAAAAATACGTAGTGATCTTTTATCAATAGTTAATTGAAGCATTAAAGGTACATACAAAAGTTTCAAACATACAAAAAATATGTTACACAGGTCAATGAATCAGTATCCAATAGCTTCACCTTGAAATTTGCTAATTACTAGATGAGAATTTTAACGCAGTACTTTTTTTTAAACTTCCATCATAATACGCCTAGCATTACAGCCCTCAGACATTAACTTCAATACCACTCGTTTGATTCCTAGTAAGAGCTTCATAGTTGTAGAATCTCTCTGTTCAAATTATGATTATAAACAGACCTTAGTGATTGACCTGAGAGAGTGAGTGAGGTTTAGATTATGCATAATTTTGGATGGGTACTGTGCCATACTGTGCCATACTGTGCCACACTACCCCATAATGATTTTATTGTGGTTTAGATAATTTGATCTATCTGTGCCGCTGTACCTGAGGTACTGACGCCTTATACACTAGACCCCTACCTTAGGTACTACAGAGAAGGGGTCTGCAGGGGTAATTGTGGTCTTCATTGCTATGTCAACTTTTTTTTGAGCTGTACCATATATAATATGTAAACAGTATTTTGGCTAAATTAAGTGTTAGTGTGAATATTCTGCCTCTCTCATAGTATAATGATTCAAGGATTTGTTATCCATGTTACATTTCTTCTTCTCAGCCACATCATAAAGATTTCAAATGTGCATCACATCTTAACAATTTGCATTATATTAATACAATTATGTTTTTACATGTATTCAAACTGAATATTGTAGCCTCAAGTCTTTTTTTACCAATTTTATAGGAGCAGTATGAATTCTGTTATCAGGTTCTGGCTGACTTTTTGGATGGATTTGATAATTATGCCAACTTCAAAGAAATTATATAATAGAAAACTATATGAGATACTGTAGCTTATATACAATAGTGAATAGTACTGAATTGTATAGATTGTTAGCACTTCATTGTAAAATTATACAGCTTCATTCTTAAGCGACTCTAAGACTCAATTTAGATTATACACATGAGCCTTACATCACAAATGTAACATTTATTACATTTACACAGAAATGTATGGAATTTTAATTACAAATGTTTCCGTCTAACTAGGAGTCAGAGCTGCTGTATTCTGAATCATAGGTGCTGAAACTAGGTACACTGTAATGGTAGACCTCATCTCCCTCCTCTCCACTTGAAACTGAAACAGGAAACTCACCCCCCACAAGCAACTGTAAAACATCCTCAGCGTTGTAACTCGTAGAAGCCATATTGAATATGATGGTGCAAAAAAATATTTTTCCGACATTGCCGAGGTCACACAATGCTCACACATACTTGACATAACAGGCCAATAGCAATGGTTAATTTATAAAAATCTTAGAAGACAGATCGTTCAACTGGGGAATGTTCGACTTTAAACAAACAGTTAGTCTGATACACTACCTGGTTTTCACAGGCTCAAAGACAATTTTTACTGCTTCTACAATGCTTCTTGGGAAAGCTAAGCCATCTAAAAAGTGTTTGTGACCGAGGTAACTTTTATATAAATTTTCTAGACACCGTAGTAAAAATTTGTGACTGACCTAAGCATAAACGCAAAATCTGTGAAATACTCTCGAAGCTACCTGGTCTGTAAACATTTTTCCTAGCTTTAGTAATGCTCTGGGTACATGTATTTCAAATTTTAACTAATCGTTAAGTGTCCCTAAAAAATCGAAGAAGCCGACCTGGTTTTGGAACGCTTTAAAGCGTCTCCCAGAAGGAAATGGTTAACCTCTACAATCTTTTAAAAAATTTTGTCAACTCTAAATATCAGAATAGTTTATGGACTCTGTCATGGTAATGGATTCCCCCCTCAGGCTATGTACAATACTGAAAACCACACCTTGAGCACTTCCCCATATATATTACTATAAAACAATCTACTGAATGATAGTCATTTGACTGCCTATACCACTGATGCTCTTCAGCAACTGTGAAAGGATGAGTGTGGCTGGCTCTGAGGTGCCTCAAACCACTAATTGTTTCTCACACCATCAGTAGTGCAATATATTACTCAAGCCACATACAGGCTCCATTTGACACTGTTAACCCTCTCGTTCCTGAATTGTTTTGACGCGCGCGGAAAAATTTAATTTTCTGCCGCGGAATAGAGCATTGCCGTTTTATTTTTTTTAACTCGATGCTGGCTGGGAAAACCCCATAGCAACCATATATCACTAAATAGACCAAGAGTTTGGGATTCCCCTCATTTTTTGATTGAGAAAATTGAATAATATTTAAGCCATCTACTAATATTTCAAAAAAAAAATTTTTTTCCCCCAAAAAATCCACTTTTCCCATCAATAAAAAAATAAAATAAAATAGAAATAATATTGTTTGATGCATTTTATACCAATATTATATTAGTTCAACAATAAAATATGTTGTTTGTTGTGTGTGGTGCTGATTGTGATTATGTAGGAGACATCTATGAGTGTCCACAAGGAACGTATGCCATCGGACGTCGAGCTCCACTACAAAACAATTTCATATACACAAAAACACAAACAACAAAGATATTTGTAATACAAACAACAAATTATTCATGATCCTATATAATTGCAACTTTATGATGTATTGTATGCGGTTTCATACAGGATTTTTGTTTTGGGGGGGGGGTTGGGCTCCGAGTGTACTTCGCCACACCCATTTTTTGGAACCTACACTACTTTGATGCACATCTTTGCATAAGAGTCTATACTTCACACTGATGATCAGTGTTCGGTCCTATGCACTAAATGGCTCAGTTATGATAGGAACATAATGGGATACAATATCAGACTAAAAATAAATGCTTCCTAAATGTTCATTTCTATTCAACTCCCAAAATTCTAGGGGGGAACCCAGCCATGCCTCCCACTGTATGAACCCTGGTATGTATACTCTACACTGTACATGAGAGAAACATGTATTGAGAAAGTGTACTTTGAAAATGAAAAGCAGTACAAGCACACACGTGGAATTCAACTTACCCGGCATGGATGGTGTCACAGACTGAACGATCCCTCCCATAGAATCCGGAACCTCCATACAATACCAAAAAAACACAAGACAACAATGACATTTGTAACATAACTGCTGGCCTCGCTGAATTGAGCCCCCCCCTCCCCCGTCATTACTTTTCACTGACATTCTTGTACCATAACCCCCCCCTCCCCCGTCATTACTTTTCACTGACATTCTTGTACCATAACCCCCCCCCCTCCCAGCCCTAGCTGGACACCCAAATATCAGTAAGTTGAAAAAATGAAATTCAACTTACCAGGCATGGATGATGTCACAGACCGAAAAAGACCACCGAGTTCGTTCTCTCTCAGGTTGGATCCGGAAGTGCCACATACTGTTTGTTCATGGTTGCTCTCTCTCTCTTTCCACAAATGCACGCACACACATACACACACACACACACAAACAAGAAAAAAGAAGCTACAGGTGAATACAGATCATAAAAATAAATGTATAATTTATTATACATAAATTGACTGGTGTACACACACACACACATGAAATTCAACTTACATGGGCATAGTAGTCACGATCCAAAAAGATCCAGAGTTCCCTCCCAGGTTGTATACGGAAGTGCCACAAACTGTTTGTCCACGGTTGCTCTCTCTCATTCCACAAATGCACACACACACACTAGAAAAAAGAAGATACAGGTGAATACAGATCATAAAAATAAATGTATAATATAAATTGACTGGTGTACACACACACACATACATGAAATTCAACTTACATGGGCATAGTAGCCCCCCGATTGGAAAAGACCCCCCCCCCCCCGAGTTCGTTCCCTCCCCGGTTAGATCTGGAAGCACCAGAATAACATTTCAACTCCACGCACACACATATACATCGAGTGTGAAGCTCCACTACAACACCACAAAAACACAGACAACGACAACGACAATAACAATACATATTACAACTTTTGGGATGTTCATGGGGG
>WLWD01000846.1_pt1 | contig 42969 bp, 27 predicted proteins | sample 6712731 | NCBI WGS metagenome assembly WLWD01 (sample SAMN12718690, study PRJNA576275) | sponge metagenome | isolation source: marine sponge | host: Mycale hentscheli | place: New Zealand: South Island, Marlborough, Capsize Point | collected 2014-11-01 | reverse complement strand
TGTAGGATCTGAAAACTAGTTTTTGTGCACTGGATGTAGCAAATTACCAGAAAAGCTGAAAGTCCATGAATAAATGAATAATATCTACTGGCTGGTCTTTTGAAAGAAACAATATTAACAAACCGATTAGTTTTAAGTAGGAGTATCAGGATGACCACAAGAGCAAAGGCAAAGAGAATAGTTACATACTTGACAGCTATAATATCCTGGAAATCCATTGACTCCCATAAACAAAATGACAGACTCTCTGAATACAGCAGTTCCAAGTTGAATATGCCATAAATTAACTGCGGAAGTCCAGTATATTTGGAACTTACATAAAGATTCCCACCAATATACTGTACCAGAAAAATTAGTCCCACCACTTTACCGGAAGTGAAAGACAGGTTGCACATCACTATGACGATAAACAATAGGAATACTGGAAGTATTTCTGAACAGATATAGATAAGTGGTCCAATCCTACAGTTTTTGTGTGGTTTGCAGATCTTGTTGGGTGAGTGGTAGTAGACTGTATGATTAGCAATACACTGCCCACACATTATTCCTCGTCGGCTGGTGTTGCGGCAAAAATAGTCATTTAGATCGTCAGGATTTTTCGGAAGTTTGTGTAACCTTTCATTACAGATTGGAGAATAACAGGGTGCGAAATACAGATCATAATCATCACTGCCAGGCATATAGCCTACCCAATAGTTTGTGTGTACAGTAGCTTGATATGTAAGCATATTGCAGCTCAAGATTTCTGCTAGCTGCTTGTTGTGGCCACACAAGCAAATTTTTGCTGTACTGTTGTATACAAATCCAGGAGGGCATCTTTGTAGCCTGAGGTAGAAGATATAATTTATGTGTCTAATCCCAGGGGCTAACACTTGAATCCTTGCTTCTTCTAGCGGCGGACCTTTTGGATGAAATTGCTTAGTGATGGTAAAATTTTCGGCAAGGGATATGTTATGGCAAGATTTGTCCAATATGTCAAGCTTAAGTAGAGGGTTCAGTTCATTACCAAAATCATCTTTAAGTTTGACCTTAAGCTTTACTTTTTCTCCTGGTATGGCTGAATAATTAAGATGATGTGTTTCAAAGATTCTTCCAGAAGATGTAATTAAATTTGTACTTTGATTCAGTGTGGGATTAAAGTCGCCAATGCAGTTTAACACATTTTCAATTCTTATAAAATCACTTAGCTTTTCTTTAAAAGCACATTGGCAACTAACAAAGCTGTCAGCAAAAATCCAACTGCCTTGCAAAGCTTCATTTCCATGAAAATGAAAAAAAACATTTGTATTTGGAGCTTCTACTTTAATGAAGCATTCTGTTCCACCAAAGAAGTCATGTTGGTCAATACCATTGTACAATATTCCACCTCCATAGCCACTGGCCGTATTATTGATGAACTCAAATTTAGTATTTTTGTATAGATAGAGTTTAGATAATCCAAGCAGGGCTATTGCTGCTCCGTTTATGCCTCTATTATTTACAAAAATTGCAGTGGTATTCTTATAGAATACTAGACTGCTAGAGACAGCTTGCAGAGCTGAGAAATAGTTATTTGTGAAAGTTACATGCCCACTAAAATGCACATGTATTTCAGTTGTCAGGAATACACCATGGCTGTTACGGTGGGTGGAGTATAGGTATTTATTGTGCCAAGTTTGGAGAGTATTATTTGTAAAACTAACGTCTTGAAATAACGGAATTGGAAAATATCCATCAGATATAGTTCTTTCAAACCTGCTGATATCAATTGCTGGACTTAAGTATGTTGCAATATTATTTTCCCAAGTGCACTGTTTGAATACAATACGAGTGTTGTTATGATATAAAGCTTTACTCACTTTAATAACCATAGCTCCTCCGTGTTGGGCGAAGTTATTTTTAAAATGGACATTTTCAAAGGTTATTGAATTATTGATAGACAGTGGAGCATACATGAGACTTAAACCTCCGCCATCTTCATGTGCCTCATTATACATAAATATACAGTTGATGACATTGATGGTGTTATGGTGGGAGAGGTATGAATATACATACAAGCCTCCACCCCAGTTTGCTCTGTTGCCCATAAAATTGCAATCTTTGATGTTGATTATGTCGTGACTTTTGTTTCCAGCAATGAATATACTCATACCACCTACATCCTTAAAGTTTTTGTTGTGTGTTTTAGAATTACCAGGTTTTGAATACATTTGATGCTCTGAGTTTGATGTCTGATTACATGAATGCTTGCTATAAACATTATGACTAAAGGTGCAATTTTTTATGTTGAATCTGCCCGATTTGTTTGAAAAGACCTTCTCTATATTGAGACCACCAGCTTTAGGGCAGCAACTTTGTCCTCCATTTTTTCCCAAAACCATGTTAGTCAAATTTATGTTTCCATAGCAGTCACGTAACATTATTGCTGAAGAGCTGCTGTTGAAGATATTACTATCCGTCATAGTGATGTCAGTTGATGATGTAATGAGTATTGTAGCTTCAACTTTAGTGGCATTGTCTTGAGTTTTACAGTCATAAAACTCTATGTTGGACAAGACAAATGAAGAGCAGTTTGTTAGTAAGAGTCCACCATAGCCATGGCAAGAAATTCGTTGAGTTTGAACTTCAGAGTTAACTGCTTGGAAGGTGACATTTGCTCTATGAAATGTTAACTGTTGATGAAGCTCTACACCTGTTTCTAACTTGAATATGGCTTCAGATTGGCCCTGGAGCAATGTGTAGGCATGTGCAAGAGTGCGGCATGGAGCAGTAGTGCCTGAGGTAATAGAGCAGTTTCCATCCTTTCCCAACTTAGCATTGATATGAACGGTGTTGCTGCTGGCAACTGTGAGGAATGCACAAACTAGTATTACAGCAGCTGGAAAAATCATGTTTGAAGATGACGATTTAAATATGATAGCTAAATATGCAACCATAAGACATTGCTCAGTCATAATGTAGCTAACTATAGTGGCATAGATGTTCTTTTATAGTGAAAAATTTTCAGCAATGCATATTATTTGGAAAAAGCTCTAGTTTTCAAAATTAAACACACAAGCACATTATGTTCAGTATCTGATTAATGAAGAGATAATCCCAGTTTCCGTAACACTGTTATTGGTAATGAAAAATCAAATTGAAGATAATGAATTGTTCCCATGACAACTATCCTATGAAAGTAAAAAAAACAAAAAAAACAAAAACATCAGTGTTGCATAATTTTGTTTTTCTTAGATAACGCATTCCATCGAAGAGCACACAACATTTCCTGTGGAATATATCGATGATGCCATCAGAAATTGTTGGGAACAAGTAAGCTACAGTAGATATTTTGCATACAACCAGACAAGATCTTCATATCATGAGCATGTGACAAGAGAATTTACCAAACTTTCATGGAACATAGGAATAGATATAGCCTTTGTGAAAATGCGGGACATACAAGTTTACAGTATGAAAGCATACACAATTGGTAATGCAGTTTACATGTGATAGAACGTTTTTAAGCTGTCTGGGCTTTGTTTGGCTTAAGTTATAATTTTGAGTAAGACAAAGCTGATCACAAAAATGAAGTTTTAAATACAGTTATTATGTTTGGGAAGGGCTTCACAAGAGTTAAAAAGGTCGGGTTATAATTGGCTATCAAGACTGAATATATTGCATAAGGAAAAAAATTATATATGAATTACAATTAGTATGAAGAATTGCTAGTACTCTATTGATTGTCACTGACATAGTCACTCTGGACTGAACAAATAATCAGGAGTAGCAACATTTTTGTTTTTGTACAAAGATTACCGTGTTGAAAGTACTGAGAGACTTTGTATATATATAGGTTATTATATTGTTTTAGAAGCACTTTGAGCCAACCTACTTGTTGAGCAAGAGAGAGTTTATGGATTGGATGTTCAGAGAGCCCATGTGCATAGTCTGGCTTCCCACGATGTACAGACTTACAAGTTCTGAAACTGTCAAACATGAAGCTAAATGTTCCAAGTGTAAGACTTACCCAATCGTTGGATTTAGGTAAGGGCAGCATACATGTGTCAGGCGTGCTACTGGACACAGCAAACTGTCAGGAATCACAAAATTACACACCCAACCAGAGAATATTGTTTGGCAGTAAGTTAATAATACTGAATAACTTTATAGTCTATTTTTTATGAGCAATTTGATTTTACTTGAGGATCTAATATAACTGAGATAATCATATTTAAAAAATATTCTAACTTGAATATTCTGGATATTTTTTTTTGTAATAGCAGCCATATTTAAATGAATTCTGGCTGAAGTCATGGTAAGATTACAATTAATAACTTTTGGCAGCTCAATACAGATTCTACAAAAACAATAAGAGATATCTTAACTTGACCTGTTTAATTGTTTATCAAACCTCAATAGAAGCTTGGTTAAACTTTCATGCTCCAAATTCCATGGTATTTCTCATAGACTACTACTGGAGATGATGTCAGAGATTTTGCCAAGCAGATAAAGAATAAGTTGACGAGGAAGTACAAGCGGAGAGAACCTAAAGTAAACTACTTGAAGTATCCAGTATTGGATGTGCAACAGAGACAAATGTGAGTTGAAACAGTTTATATGATAATGGAGCAGGAGTATAATATCTCTCAGTGCTTATAGGCATAGCTGCATAGTGTAATAGTTGTTGAGACAAAACATGGGGTGTCCCATTTGCTTAGAGAAGTAATTGAAAGTAGTGCAATCTACTGGCAAGTTTTTATTAACAATGGCATGTTATAACTTACCAGTTTGACATGTTTTAAAAGTACTTTCATTTTTGAGATCTGCTGTTGACATACGTACAGACAGACAGACAGACAGACAAACATATGGATGGATGGCTGACAGGCAGACAGACTGACAATACAACTCCCTGGTCCATGCACACATTGAGGGTTAACGATGATAAAACTTTCTGTTGATTAGGATACCAGAGGAATGTCCAGTTTTGCAGAATGTTCACTCCAGAGTCAATCTTCTTGCCGGGAGGTAATAATATTAACTTTAGTGGGAATTTTAATTTACTCAGTAGTACCATGATAGACTTTTAGAGCTTGAAGAGAGAAGAAGTGAAAGCCCACATGAAGCAGCTGTAATCCAACCTGATAGATCTATCAGCCAACCTGATAGATCTATGGACACAAGTTCTGCTACAGAAACAATGGCTCCATCAGATACACCGAGGGACATTCCACTTGCTAATTGAGCTATGCAATCTTCACTCGATCAAAGAGAAAGAGAGAGACTTGAGGAGCAGATAGAGGAGCTTCGATCGATTAAAAAGGTGTAGCAACAAAGGAGGATGGAGTGCGAGCAATCCTTAAGAGAAGTGGAGACTGCCATTTTGGAGGAATTGAAGGACAAAGATGACCTTGAAAGGAGGGTACATCATCTAGAGTCACAGAAAAAGAATCTTGAAGGAAAAGTAGCAAAGCTTTTGAGAGTTCCACCCATGGTAAGCTCCAAACATACAGGAAGTGGTTGATACTTGCAGTTTATTTCTACTCCAGGTTAAACCTGTCCCCATGCCGACACCTCCCAGTATGATCATGTCACCTACTAGTAAGTGTGAAATGATGAATGTATTTTGCTTGTTATGAGTGTGTTTGTTTAGCGGTTATCTGGCATTATTAAGAACATTGATGGATGCACTATAATCCAAATGCTTTGCTGTAAGCTTTAAAATATATCTGGATTGAAGCCAATAAAGCAGAAACAACTCACTCGATTCTATCCTTTTAGTTTCTATTCGTTTTCTCCAGACTTGAAAATAAGTTAAAACAAAACAACAAACAAACAAACAACATATCTAACAATTAAAAAGTGCAACTCAGCTTTTTATGTTTCAAATTTCTGCAAGAACTGGTGTAGGATCGCAGATGACATCTATTTTGGGAGGAGAAGAAGAGGAAATGGATGTCACTCTCAAAGACTTATTGCACGCATTTCCAAAACAAACTGGAAAAGGTTATTATAATACTAAAGATAATAAAAAATAAAAAAAAGGTGAAAGGCTAGATAGCTAATTTTATTGCTGAAATAATCATGCCTTGTGTAATTTACCTGCATTCCTCTGCAACATTTTTGATATTTCTAAATGGGACTTTGCTTCAAAGCCATAGTAACAATTGCTTTGTCTTCTATTGTGCAAATTGTAGTTGCTGCAGAAGCTATGAACACTCCTCTCTTCCAAGTCGGAGCTGCAGTAAGGGATGGCATGTCTGCACTCAGTCAACAAATGAACAATAAACACTCACACTAACTTGTTTGTCATCTATACTACCAGCACACACACAAATATACTGGCATAAAACTTCTTCTATTGGCATGTAACTATGTTATTTATTTACAACTTATAAATATAAATGTGTATGCATTATTTCTACAACAAACAAAACCTAGTTAAGTAAACAAAAACCAAAAAAAAAACAAAGTGCTGGCAAGGCAAAATATCATACGATTACAAAATAATAATAAATAAATAATAATAGTAATAATATTAATAATAATAATAATAATATAAAACGAGTAAGTTAAATTAACTAACTATTAAATGATTTTATTCAGCAGAGACCAGTGGCTTTCTGGTAGAGTAAAAATTTACAAACAATTGAAAACTATAACCTCGGCAATAATGAAATGTGATCTAGACAGTTTCTCTCTCTTTGATTGATAAAGAACAGTCAATCTCATGAGTGTGTGCATCTGAGTTAGCTGCAGATGCCACATAATAGCTCAGTTGGGGTCAGGCCACAATTTCTAGATCAGTTCTCTTAGTTTGGTGAGGGAGGTTTTGGGATGAAGTTGCACTCAATTTACAAGTTTAGTGTTTCGTAGTTATCGAGATTCACACCTTGCACGTAGGAATGTACGCTACCATTACTGGGAGGAGTTTAGTCCTTCAGCCATTAAAGTTTTCACTTAGCCATGCCAATACAACATATGAGTTGTGTGAAAGCCCCGTATAAATAGGGTACCTCTGAAGTTCAAGATCTCGAAGGACCAGGTCCCGCACTAGCGCACTCAATTTAACAGCCTGACGTAGGCTACCGCCAGCAACTGGTATTTTATGCGAAAGTCAGGAACATTGAGGAATCGATGGTTACAACTTATAAGGGTGGCTATGACATAAAACTACAGTGGGTAAGAAAGGGGCGGAGATACGTTAAAATGGTGATCATTACCAGAGGCGCAAGGCCCCAGGTAGGTGAAGTGTGGGAAACAATCAAAGGGTGATAATAGGTATGAATAACAACTGAGTCAATAGAGTCCAGCTCGTGTGCGGTTGAACCTGAACATACTCCCGGGCGGGAAGGAGGCTAGTCCTCTACTAGAAGGACCAGCCGATCTGTAGATCTTCTATAGGTCTTCCCTCTACACGATAGGTCTACTACTCTGGTAAGATTGTCTTGTCCTTGAAACAACTTGGTGATGCGAGCCAAGGGCCATGTCCGATGTCCGAAAGTTTCATCGTCCTTGATAATCACAATGTCATTGACATGGAACTCTCTTTCAGGTCTTTTCCATTTAGCACGGGCGATGAGAGATTGCAGATAACGTCCTTTCCACAACTTCCACAGATCTGCATTGAGTCGGCGAACTAAATTCCAACGCTTCAGGTTAGACAGCTTGGTGGTCTGGTCTACTCTAGCCTGGGGTGGCGCACAGAGTGGTCTTCCTATGAGGAAGTGTCCGGCAGTTAGACTGAGATCTTCCCCTGGATCATTGGTGTTCAAGGGAATAAGTGGTCGCGAATTGAGCACAGCTTCTGCCTCTGCTAACACTGTAGTCAGCTCTTCAAATGATAGAGACAGAGATCCTACAACTTTTCTCAGGAGCGTCTTCATAGCCTTCACTCCGGCTTCCCAAAGGCCACCGAAGTGTGGCGCTCGAGGTGGTGATAGATGCCATTGAAGTCCTTTCTCTGTGGAGAGTCTGGACAAACGGTGGGTGGTGACAGTATGGTTCAACAACTTCTGGACCTCTTCCAACTCATTCTTGGCTCCGAGGAAGTTGGAGCCATTGTCGGTTATTAGGTGCAATGGAGTTCCTCTTCTGGCACAGAAGCGGGTGAGGGCAGCTAGGAACGCCTCAGCAGTTAGGTCTGAACAAAGTTCCAGGTGTACTGCCTTAGTGGTGAAACAGACGAAGAGTGCTGCGTATACTTTCACTCTCGTGGGCTTCCGTGGGTTACCTCTATGGACCAAGAAGGGGCCAGCGAAGTCAATCCCGGTTCTGCTGAATGGTGGTGCTGGCTCAGTTCTAAACAGGGGCAGCATGCCCATTCGCTGATGGGTAGTCCTGGCATAGGCCCGCTGACAGAACACGCAATGACGGCTAATCAACTTCAGATGGTTTCTTAGGTGAGGTATGACATGGTCTTCGGCCAAGATTGCCATCATGGTTGCGATTCCTGGATGTGATAGAGTCACATGCATAGTGTGCAAGTAGAGTCTCACTATAGGCGACTTGATAGATAGAGGTATGTAAGCTCTAGGGCTCTTAGTGTCATCCTTGCTCCTGACGCGACCAGTCACACAGAGAAGACCATCCTTATTGATGACTAAGTCATATCTTGACAAAGGGTGGTTGTTGGGCAACAGCTTGCGTTTCTCCACACACTCGAAAGCTACTGTGTAAGTCTCACGCTGAGAACTTTGGAGAAGATTATTCATGGCATCAGAGCTTTCCTTGGACGTGAGGTCCAGTGATAATTCTCTCAACTCCTTGGCACATTGGACGTTGTGGACAAATCTTTTGATCCAGGTTAATACTCTGGTCAGTTTGTGAAAGGAGGAATATCTTTCCAAGAAGTTCCAGGCTGGGAGAACTGTACACTTGTGGCAGGTTTTCTTCTTGAACTCTGAGGTATCCTGAGCTCGGAGTTCCAACTTGGTTACTGGCCATTCAGTCGGTGGTGACGACAGCCATGGTGGACCTTTCCACCATAAAGTAGACGATGGGAGTTCTGAAGGAGGTGTGCCTCTGCTGGCCAGATCCTCCGGGTTGTGCTTGGATCGTACGTGCCTCCATTGCTGTGGCGAGGTCATTTCGTGGATGGCAGCTACTCTATTGGCAACGTAGACTTTGAGGTTGGACGGAGACCCTTTGATCCAACACAAGGCAATGGCAGAATCTGTCCAGCAGTAGAATTGGCTTGCTGGAATGGCTAAGTCCTTGACCACTTGTCGTAACAACTTGGACAGCAGGTGAGCAGCGCTAAGCTCGAGACGTGGTATGGTGGTATGCTTGGTGGGTGCCACTCTGGCTTTGGAAGTGATCATCTTTGGAAGTGATCAATGAGACTGAGACATCTGAGTTAGAGTATACAGCTCTAAGGTAAATAACTGCTCCATAGGCCAGCTCAGATGCATCTGCGAATCCGTGAATCTGCAGATCCTGGATTGGCAAATCTAGAGGCAGGAGGCGTCGATCTATGGGATGGTGTGATAAGGTAGGAATGGTAGAAGCCCAACGTTGCCATTCTGATGATAAGTCATCAGGAAGTGATGCATCCCATTCTAGACCCAGTCTCCAACACTTCTGAAGGATGATCTTGGCCACTACTACAGCTGGGGACATCAAACCCAAGACATCAAACACTTGAGCTACTGCAGACGCAACTGTTCGCTTGGTGGGTGGCTTGTCTAGGTCAGGCGATGGTGTGACAACGTGCAGTTGATCAATGGCTACATGCCAATGGATACCAAGGGCTTTAGACGCTAGCAATGGATCCTTGATCTTCAGGTCTGAGGTTTCACGCAGGTCAGTAGGTATGGTGGACAACAATTCAGGGGAGTTGGAGCGTCACTTCCTCAGTGTCATTCCAGCTTTCTGCAAGAGGTCACAAAGTTCGCTTCTGGCTTGATCCATCTCCTCAACTGTGGTAGCTCCTGTGAGACAGTCGTCCACATAGAAGGAAGTACGAATTAGATTGGCGGCAACAGGGTGGGTAGTTTGATGGAGATCAGCCAATTTGAGAAGCACTTGCGTGGCTATAAACGGAGATGCTCGTACACCAAAGGTGAGCCTACGCATTCGACAATCCAGCACATTCCCTTCCTCATCTCTCAAAAGGAAGCGATGATAATCTCTCTCATCAGGATGAAGCACCACCTCGCGGAACATCTTGGATATATTCGCTGAGGTGGCTACCTTGTGGCGTCGAAACTTGGTCAATGTGGTGGTCAAGAGAGGGTACTGGTTGGGTCCGGGTAATAATGTGTCGTTGAATGACGTTCCACTTGCCGTCTTTGCAGAGGCGTCAAAGACGGCACGTAACTTAGTCGTCGTCGACGTGTCTTTTGCAACACCATGGACAGGTAAGTAGTTGGTGTCCGTGGCAGGCTTGCTCATGTCTTCTGGTGGTATCGTCTCGGCATGATCTAGTTCGAGATACTCTAATACGACCTTCTCAAATGCAGGCAATTTCTCTTTCTTGATCAGAGATCTCTCATTCTGGTGAAATCTGCTAAGTGCTGTCGGTCTAGACTCTCCTAAGATGGGCGGATTCTCAATCCTGGGCAATTTCACCATGAATCTTCCTGATGACAGGACCTCGTACGTATCGTTGAACTGGTCCAATGCACTTTGCTCAGCGGCGGTCAGGTTGGCGTTGCTAGAATCCATCACTTGATCCAGATCATAGATACGTTCCAGACACTTGTCCAGCTGATCGTCACTCTTCTGAACTTTCAGGACTGACTTGGCGGTAATGGTTTCTGGAACAGCACCGAGGAGAGCCCAGCCAAAGGTGGTAGGCACGGCTCCTCCCTCATAGTCTGGGTGAGTGGAGCAAGGTCCCTTCAGGCACCTAAAGTAAGCTCCAACTCCAAGGAGGACGTCTACTGGTCCACCTAGTTCTGGATCGGCTAACGGCTTCTTTCCTCTGATGCAGGCAATTGCAACAGCTGATCAACATTGGGTGGCGGATGTTGAGTTCCTAGCTTGGGAACAACATGGCAACGGACAGTGATGTTATGGCTTTCAGCTGAAGAATGAATGGATGACAAGTCAATGTCTACAATGTACTTACTCGTCCCAGATGCATTGATTCCTTCATACGGCAAGATCCTGCGATGGCGTTTTAGTCTCAGGGCTGAGACCAAACGTTCGGAAATCATGGAGACTTGTGAACCAGGGTCGAACAGAACTCGAACTTGCTGCTGACAATATGGGCTACTTGCATTGGTGATGGCGGTGGCTAAGAATCCGTCTTCTCCTGTGCTGATACGCATAGCGCGAGGTGATACATCACTGCTAGGGGCGGTGTCCTTATGTAGGAGTGTGTGGTGTTTTTGTTTACATTGCCGGCAAACATAGGTAGACTTGCAATCTCTTAGTTGGTGGGCATGGCTGAAGCAATTATAGCATAGGTTGGCCTTGCGAATTGTTTCTTGTCTCTTGTCTGGTGTCCATTCCATAAAAGTAGGACACTTGGCTATGGGATGTCCTCCTTTGTCACAGGCAGGACACTTGAAGCCAGTAGAACCTTGCACTCGGTTTATGGTTCTGGTAGGTTGGCTAGTGGATGGTGCACCTGATTTCTTGTCTGAGTGCTTTGGTTGAGATGGCTTGGCGGAACTGGTGGGCATGTTGTACATCCCTAATTCTCTTTTCTCAAAGAAGTCGAGAACTTCCTGGGCAGTTGGTAACTTGGAGGGATCGTTACCGTGACTGTTCCACTCGTGTCGGGCTTGAGAGTCTAAGCGATCAATCAGGATTCCTCCAATCAGATGCTCAAAGTCATTGCCCTTGCAGCTTTCCATACCTTTCATCACACGCCTGATGTTCTCCCTCATACGACGTAAGCTCTTCTGTTCATAGGTGTAGGTCTCTGGCTTCATCAAGTCTCCCAGGTACTGAGGGTAGATCTTGGCGGGATTACCACAGACAGCTTCAAGTGCTTTGAATGCATCATCGTAGCATTTATCTCCAACGGCAGCAGTGGTGACAATGCTGCGAGCCTCCTCTGATTCCATGGCCTTGGTCAATAGTGTGGCGGTGACTGTCTGAGGGGTGCCAGCATAGTAGTTTGTGATGGTGATGGTAAATAAGTTCTTAAACGAGTACCACTCCATTGGGTCTCCTGAGAATTTAGGAAGATCTACGGTCAACTGCGGCATCAATCTGGTTTCTATTTTTTCTGGCTTACTGACATCCGACTTGGGTCTGGATGCTGTTTCTGACGCTGTCAGATCTTTGGCAGCTTGGTTGTAGATGATATCAATCAGTCTGGGTAATCGTTCTCTGATAGCTTCAATCTCAGGATAGGTTGCGAAGTAACGCGATGCCCTCCTGAATTTGACTGACTGCGATTCCAAAGCTTTGATCTTGTCCTGGTAGATGGTACTTGACAGGTTGTCTGCTCTAGTGAGATCTTCTAGGCTGTCAATCAGAGCAGTGCCTTCCTCATTAAGGTTGACTTGATCAACAAAGGTCTGGACTTTCTCCACGAGAACCTGATAATCTGCTCTGGTGGCTTCTCCTGTTAACATTTCTTCATCTCTGGTCTCTGGAGAGGTGGTGAGTAGAAGTTCTTCATACCTTCCCTGGAGCGCATCCAGAAAGGCTAGCTGACGATCCAAGCCGGACTACTCCTCTTGTACAAGCTAATTGGCGAGCAAGCGTAGCGAGCGAGACACTTACAGGGGTAAAAATGAAAAAAATCGGGGATGTTTATTTATTGGCGAGAGAGCGAAGCGAGCGAGACACTCTCAGGGGTAACGCAATCGAGATTTCGCTAAATTTATTTATTTATTCAGCGAAGCTAATGAGTTCACGATATATACAATATATATTTAGGTCTAGAAATTGTTTTTGTTCTTGCGTGGGCGTACGTGTGTACCCTTTCTCCTACGCGCTTGCACGGGCCGGGTAACCTTCTTAGCAACATTTTGTTTTGTTTACCCGCCGTACGAAGTAGCGATGCCCGTAGACAAAACGTTAGAAATGCTCGGTCAAGAGCTTTGAGGGCGTTAGAAACTCCTGAAGAAAAATTAGTAAGGAGAGCGATAAGAAATGAAAAAGACAGGGCAAGGAGGAGGAGAGCTAAAACGAAACAGAAACAGGTAGCAAAGTAAAGAATCTGACAGTATTTTGTAGCCACACCAAGCATGCATGGAATAGCTGCAATTACAGGGAACATGCATCGCTCGCTTCGCTATTTTGTGCTATTAGAGCACCTCACTAGTTCAGCGAGCGAGCGAAGCGAGCGAAGCTGACTATCAGTCGTGTTCAATTGAGATTTCAGATATATATATATATATATATATGTAGGTATGTATGCGTACGTCAAAAAATTTCGCCCGCGCTTCTAATTACGTAAGTTAGGTAAAGCGTTTACAGTTCCGGTATTTTTCAATTAACGAGCACGGAGAATCAACTTTGTTTCAACCAAAAAGTTTATAGCTACTCTCTTCTTGGCGAAAGACTGAATGGCAAATTGTCAAGCTGCGCTTCTTTGCCACTGCTTTCTAAGTTTATTCAGGTAATTCTGTTATTGTTAACTCTTCATGCCTAATCATTGCTATTATTTAGCGATTTCCTTCACAAATCACCTTTACCTATACTCATATATTTACTCGCTCGCCATGCATTTGCGCTATTCGAGCGCACCACTAGTTTATTTATCTGTTTATGGGGTACGCGAGACCTCTGTTTTCGCCCGCGCTTCTAATTACGTAAGTTAGGTAAAGCATTCACAGTTCCAGTATTTTTTAATTAGCGAGTGAGGAGAATCCTGCCGCACTGCCGGGGGGGGGGGGGGGGGGGGGGGGGGCGGGATTTTGTAACGCCAAATCGGGTCCTACCCAAAATCGGTCCCCGGACTGAAATTGGCTGCTAAAAACTGTCCGGGACCACAATTGGCTGCCGAATTCAGTCCGGGCGGACTAAATATGGCTGCCAGATGTGGTCCGCTTTGCCAAATTTAGTCCCACCTAGCCCCGGAGGAAAAAAATCAATTGTGTGATTATTAAGTGGAGGTGGTGAGTTATATCAGTATAGTTATATGTTAAGACTGCTCTTTAGTACTTCTTGTTGATGAGTTTACCTTTCAAATTCCCATTCTCATAGCTAAATACCTATAATAGTATATTCAATAAATTATAAGCTTCAAGACTTCATCATAGTGCATAGTAGTTTGACTACCTTGAACAATGCAGCAGCTACATTTTCAAAATATTTACAGTTTCATAGGAATTTCCTCAACAAAATTTGTGAAATAATCAGTTATAGTCAAGATGTATCTGTTTCCTTGATGTGATGCAGGAGAGATGGGGCCAATGAAGTCAATACCAATGTGGTGCCATGGTGACACAACTGGTACTGGATGGAGCTCAGGAGTAGATTGGCTTAATTTGCCATGGCACAGATCACAATTACTAACCTGGATATATCACAATTAAAAATAACAACACTCTTTGTCATCAGTTGACCACACTCACTTCTGTATGAGTTTATTTATTTGCTTACCAATTTATTAACATCATTGACCATTCCCTGCCACATAAACCGCTCACTAACTCTTGATAAAGTCTTTTTCGTGCCTAAATGTCTAGAGGTGGGATCGCTGTGGCATGATGCTAGAATTCAATCTCTCATCCAAATCAGTAATGTAACGAACCTAAGTAGTAACATTTAACTGGAACAGTAACATTTTTAACTAAAGCTTTTTTTTTTATGTTCTGAACATAAAAAATTGGTTAATCAGGTCTCAATAATTATAAACTTTAGATGATGTATTTTGGTGTGGAAAAACATATAGCTATATCTCCAACAAACATTCCTGTTAGAAACTCTGGAACCCAGTTATCTAAAAAGCTAGTACATCGCTATCTATTGCAAATTTATACAATTGTAAATATTCTTTGAAACTTGTAAATGCCTTCATGCATATCCAAACTGAAGCATCTCCCTTTTAATTCCGGTATAATCTAGTCATCATCAATAATACTATTAGTGTGGTTTGGTTGAGAGATTCCAGTACTAAAAAGTATCTTAAATGCTTAGTTTTAGTTTTTTCCCTTGAAGATTTAGCTAATTTTTACTTAATTCGAGCGCACCCGGGCGGACCGAAATTAGCAGGGCGGACCTATTTTGGCTGCCAATTTCAGTCCGGCCGGACCGTATTTGGCGGGGGACCAAATTTCGCGTGACAGGATAGGGCATTTTTGGGGTATTTTGCTTATTTGGTCATAAATCAGTCATCCATGAGTATTTTTTCATACTTCAAGTCATAAAATGATGAGTAAAGCATCATCTTCAAGATGAACTACAGATATATCAACTTGGCCCCACCCACCCAAAGTGATCAGTTTCATCGTCCACTCACCCTTTACCTATTCGGTACGATGTAACCCCCATCAGACATGATCCTCAACACTCCAAACTTTTTTCACACATTCAGTATACTTTTATCTCATAATTGTATTGATACTTTTTGGAATTTCTCCTTATCAGTTCATTTTAAAGAGTAGAATATGAGCTTTAAGATGATATATAAACATAAAAATAAAAAAAATAGTGAGAGTAAGTTATGATGTACCGAAGTATGACCACTTTGGGAAAATGTAGTTTTGAGATAATTGAGGTTAAACACGACACTTGTAATAACAGCTGACAATGCCTGCAAGAAAGCATAATATTGCATACAGTTAATATTTAGACCTAAATTCAGGTTTTAGAAGTTATCTTGATATATTGGTTAGACCAAGTTCCATTAAACGTTACAGTAACATCTGATGGGGGCTCGGTCCAATCGTTGGATGGGACGTCACTGCCGACACCAACCCCGTCAGAGTCAGCCTGATCATCATGACTGCAACTAGCCTCAGAACCTGACTCAGAGGATTCCTCCTCTGAACCACTTGACTTGGCATCATCATTTTCACTTGACTCTGCATTATCATTTTGATCTGACTCTGCATTGTCAAGTTCATTTGCTTCTGCCATGTCACTCCTAGACTCACCACCGCCATTCTCATTAGCCTAATGCCCAGTATATAATATTATCTGCTTCAGTTGAACCAGCATCAGGGAGAGCTACAGAACTATTGTCTGACAATGGACTTAAGGATTTACTATTTCTTGGGCGCAATAGAGCACTAGAGCTCCCAGAAGTAAACCCTATAGACCTAGGTGGTGAGCTAAATAATTTAGTCTTACTCACCGAGGGACGGGTAGCCTCTGAATCCATCCTTCTTCGTTTAGTAGGTGACTGTTGTTGCCACTGAGTGCCAAGGAACCCTTTAGGGCGCTTTCTACAAGTTCTCCTAGGCGTAGTTTCAAGAAACAACGAGAATAAAGAGAGAGCCATGCGGACACAAGTTCAAGTTCTAATCAAGCAAAAAAAAAAAACATCGGCCGTGCGCACTCCCGCCTACTTCTACTACGTAATTGCTTGTTGCTATAGTCACTGAGCACTTCCTGTGTGCTTTATTTTGAACCATAAAAAGCGTAGGTTTGACAGTAAACAAAGAAATAGTCGATCGATAGAAAGTAACGGTAAGAAATAAAGTGAACGGTTCTTTCCCGGGTGATTCAATAACTGAAACAATGAACTAGTGTGTATAAAAAAATCATTATAAGCTTTAGAAATGTCCAATGGTCTTGAAATTTGGGATCCACATCCAGTAAGCCTGTATCTAGCTACAATAATAAAAAATAAAAAAAATAAATAAAAAAATGCCTTAACCCCCCCCTTAAGTTTGTGTGCATTATATTATTTGGTGCCTGATCCTTAAATTGAGACATTCAAATGCAACTGCATTTGGTTATATTTAGCAACTGATGAATTAAAATATAAGCACCTAAATAAGAAGCGATTATTAACTATAGCTTATATCATTAAATAAAAATGAATGGGGGTGGTGGAGAGGCTGGCCATGATCCTTGGATTTATTTACTTCATATACTACTTGTTTGGGTGCCCCAAACTCACTCAAACAATTTAATGCTGAAGTTTAACCCAGCTTTATGTGCTTGAATATTTAGCAAACCTTAAAATCAACAACAACAACACAAGAGCATATTAGAAAGGACTTTGATTAAGTGCCTGTAAAGTCAAATGAGGGCAACTGCATCCAAGTTGCTAAAGTCAGACATCACACAAAAATAAGATTGTTACTCTCATTCCATTCACGCCTCGATTATCAGATGATCCTGACATTGTACAAGTTGGGAGCAGGGCATCAAGTTGTTTAAAGCAAATACCAGACTTAGCCGAGATACATTGTGTGGGGATGTCCAAGGCTATAAAATAGGCTGAAGCTAAAGACCAGCTTCATAGGCAAAACAACAACAACAACACAGCTTCAAGAATAAGCCACATTTATTAACCACCACTCCTACTATTAGCATAGCAATACAAAAACCAGGCAAACCCATATTAATTGGATTTAACCATCTGTCACTTCTGCCCTGAAGCTGACATCTAATTACCCCAGGCTTGCTGGCTCACCTGGCTGCAGATATGGTGGATAGGCATGGCAGTCGCCACACCGGCCGGCAGGGCTGAGCGGAGATTTTTCCTAGAGTGACCCATGCCCCCTGAGCAGCCCTATCTAAGAATGAATTACGTTTGGGACTAATCTGACTCTTTAGCTGTCAGCTAGTTTTGCCCATGTGTGGGCCAGCCCACATTTAACGCAGAGAAGATAGAGGGAGAGCCTAGGAAGGAGGCAAAGGAAGTATCTAAAGAGAAGACAGAGAGGCAAGCAAGAGAGAAGAGGAAGAAGTCAAGTGCGCAGGCGCACATACAGAGAAGAGGAGTAGACAGAACTTAGAGACAAACACCATACTTAGTCATGTCAGAGTCGTGTGTTAATTGTTTTGTTGATTGCTGTGTATTGGTCACGAGTTGTTTTTGCAAGTCACGTTTCCTTATTATGTCGTCATCGGGGGCGGAACACTCGAACTTGTATTTAAGCCGCCCTCCTCGTGGTTGTGTTTCAGTGTTCTTAAAATAGTTACGACTGAAGTGATTCCGTTTCGACGGCTAGAATACTCTGGTGGCAGCGAATCATAAGCTGCCTGCCAGAAGTGTGCGCGCGACCTGACACTCCAAGGAGCTAAGGGCCTACAAACTGGTGGCAGCGGTGGGATCCTATCGGGGAGACATCCTATCGAGAAGGAGCACCACGAACCCAACTCAGTGGGATTGACTCGGAGGAGACATCTGAAGAGCAGAACCACAGAACCCTACCCACGTGAAAGAGACATCCTTCACAGCCAGCTGGGGAGACGTCCGCAGCAGAGAGGAGACATCCTTTCAACTGGTAGAAGACATTCTACAACCGACCTGTAGAAGACATTCTACGAAACTTACACAGAGCTACCGAGGAAGAGGAGAGCAGCACCGACGACCGTGTAGAGACTGGTGTAGCATATTGTGCTGTGAAATTAACTGTGTGTGTGTAAATAATTTTTTTTGGAAAGAGTATAAGCCTCTATCATTTATTTCTAATTTTATTGTGTTGTGTCCCCGCAGAATTTTTCAGAAGTGTAGAAGCCTTAGACCATTTATTTCTAATTTTTGTGTTGTTTGTGTCTGCAGGCATCTAGTGGAAGGCGAGACCATCATAGTTGCCAACCGTCCCGATTTCGTCGGGACAGTCCCGATTTTTTGACTCCTGTCCCACTCATGTCCCGACTTTGACTTTTGACTTGCAGGGTTAAAGTGCACTCATATGACGTCATTATTTTATAGTCGCACGTGCAATATATTGTGGTAGTCTCAGAGAATTGGGAGTTGACGTTGTGCAAGTGCAATCTGTGTAGTTCTAGCTAGATATGGCTGAGGCTCACTGTGTGCCAGCAAAGAAGGCTAAAAGAACTTCCCACTTCAATCCTAAATGGATAGAAGAATTTCAAGGAATTGGCAGAAGTTCCAGAAGTAAGGTAGCTAGCTAATACATAAATATCTAGCAATAGTAACTTAGTGAGAAAAGTTACGACATAGGTAACATTTTTATTATTGTTCAGGTGAACTCTATGCACGGTGCACTATCTGTAATCATGACTTCAGCATTTCTCATGGGGGAAGGAATGATGTGCTGAAGCATGTGGGCAGGAAGAATCACCAAGATATGGCAAGAGGAGGTACATCATCCCAGAGTCTGCTATCATTCTGCAGTACTTCCTATAGTTCAATTGAGGCTGAGGCACGATGGGCGACCTTTGTTGCAAAGCACAACATTGCTTTTCTTGCCAGTGACCATGCAACTAAACTTTTTCGTAATATGTTTCCCGACTCTGAGATTGCGAAAAAGTTTTCGTGTGGTCGAACAAAGACTACTGCCATAATCAAAGAAGCATTAGCACCTCACTTTCTCAAGAAAGCAAAAAATTGCATGTCCTATCCTTTCTCTTTAATGATGGATGAGTCTAATGACAAAAATAATAAGTCCTGCATTATTCTAGTGAGAGTGTTTGACTCAGATTTGCGAGATGTTGCAACAAGGTTCTTGGATATGCCAGTAGTTAACATTGGCAATGCAAGAAATTTGTTTGATGCATTGAAATCATCTTTAAATAATAACGGTTTGGACTTCTCAAAAACTATGGCATTTATGTCTGACACAACGAATGTATTAAAGGGAAACAGGTCAGGAGTACAGAAATTGATTAAGAATGAGCATCCCATCCTGTATGATGTTGGCTGTATCTGTCATTTGGCAGATCTTGTTGTAAAAGCTGGCATGCAGACTCTTCCTCTAAATATAGATGAGTTGTTTGTAGATATATTTTACTTCTTTCATCACAGCAGTAAGCGTAAGCAGCTATATGCTGATTTGTGGTGTTCCCTTTTTACTACTGAGCCAGAAGTGATACTAAAGCATTGCACTACACGTTGGCTGAGCTTACTTCGATGTGTAAACCGTTATATAAGCCAACTGGAAGGATTAAAATCCTTCTTTCGATCATCTGATGAAGGTTCAAGTAAAGTAGCTCACATACTTAAAAGACTTGAAAATCCAATGCTTAAGCCTCTGCTCTTTTTTCTCCAGTACATACTGCCTTCCATGGATAAATTCAATCGAGTTTTCCAGAAGTCTACGGAGAATACCACCTGTGAGCTTTACACAGAAATATGTAGACTCACAAGACTGTATGCTGCAAGTTTGCTAAAGCCAGAAACCATACTTTCTGTAGGTAATAACCTCCATCAACTTTGTTTAGACCGCCAAGGTCAATTGGATAATGAGAACCTCGGTATTGGCACTGAAACTTGGAAAGTGTTAGCAGAATTGGAAGAAGTGCATGACACGCGACCATTTTTTAATGCAGTGAGAGAGTTTTATGTGACGTCAATACAGAAAATGAAACAAAAATTTCCTTTTCATGACTCCTTGTTGAAAGACCTAGGAGTCCTTCAACCAGAGAAAACAGCTTCATATTCTGTTTCTACAGTTCTTGGCTTGGCCAAGCGGTTTCCACAACTTGGTCTAAGCGAAGCAGCATCCCTTGATCAATTGAGGGAAGAGTTTATGGACTTCCAACTCTCTCCGGCAGATCTTCCTTCACCAAGTGTGTATAAGGCTGCTGATTGCACAGAGAGGCCCAGAGTAGGAAGCTTCTGGTCTGCAGTTGAACGCATCAGGACACTAGATGGAAAAAGTAGATTTAGTAAATTATGCATGCTAATGTATGGCCTTTTATCAATACCCTGCTCAAATGCTGACTCAGAGAGGGGATTCTCCATGCTAAGGAAGATCCACACTGATCAGAGATCCAATCTGGATCAATCAACAGTCATTGCCCTAATGACAATAAAATATAATTGTGATGATTGTTGCCATGACATGACAATTGATAAAGAACTTTTATCACAGTGCAAGAAAGCCACCGTAAAATCACTTTCAAGCAATAAATAAATGCAATCTTTTTATGTGTATGTAGCTATCGATACCAAGTTCTTGATTATTATACGATTATTACTGGATTATGATAATAAACTGCTTACTGCCTGGGGTTCTTGAAATGGGCGTGGTTTTGGTGGGTGTGGTCTATGTCCCTACTTTCCATTTTAAAAATTTGGCAACTATGGACCATCCACTTGCATGCCGGAGACTCGACCAACGGAGTCAGTGAAAAAAAAGATCGTGAGGAGGTTGCCGGCGGCGGTTTCTGTGGATTCGGCATATAGACCCTCCTATAAGCCCCCTGCTTCTGAGAGGTCGCCATTCTCAACTCGTCCATTGGAGGCGCCCATCGTAGAAGATTCTGTGGAGTACTACTCGGAAGAAGAAGTTGAAGAGGCAGGTGCAGAGTTAGTGATAGAGCAGAATGCTGTTAGAATAGAACGGGGAAATAAGAAAGAGAGGGTAGGGAGAGAAAAAACAATGGCTAGGCGGGGAGAGGAAAGTGAAATGCAGATGTTACTTAAGTTGATGATGGAGAGAGAGGAGGCGAGGAAAGAAAGAGAAGAAGCTCGGTATGCTGAGATGAGAGAAAGAGAAGTAGCCGCTAATGCTGAGATGAAGGACAGAGAAGTGGCAACTAGAACGGAGATGTTAGATTTGTTTAGACAGATGAGACAAGATTAGGTTGAGAGTCGCAGGGATGTAGCAAGGAGTAAGGAGAAGAAAGAGATACAACAGGAGAAACTGAAAGGTTTAGGTAACTTGGTGACGGGGAATGAGTTGACTGCTTACCTTATTAAGTTTGAAAGAATAATGAAGGAATGTGAGATTATGAAAGGAGATTGGGCTGATAGACTGTTTGCCCGACTGCCGGATAAGTTGTGTGAGAGAGTGGCAGAGTTACGAGATGAGGGTGCTGATTATGACAAAGTGAAAAGGGTTTTGCTGAGAGCTGTTGGCGAAACTGCGATTACTTATGGCGCGAAGCTTCTTGAGATTACAATGGAGAGTTCAAAGCATAAGACTGGATGTGAAGTGACAGACTATATAATTAAGGTCTGGGAAGGGTTAATGCAGGGTTGTGAGACTAAGGAAGAAGTAGCCCTTGCTTACTTTCAAGCTCTCTCTCGTAAGATCTTGCCGCCTGAGGGTAGAACCTACATGGAGAATAAGGCTATCAAAACCCGTAAAGATTGGGAAGATGCATGGGCAGACTGGCAGGCTGGGAGAAAGAATGGAGACTATACGGTGCCTATGGGAAGTCCTGATGTGATCAGTGAGAGGAAACCATACCGTAGTGAAGGGTATAGGGGTGGAGGTAGTGAGAGAGATAGAAATTATACCCCTAGTATTTGTTACAATTGTGGGATGAAAGGTCACAGAGCCCCTGAGTGCAGAAAACCTAGGGCGGGGTACAAGCCACGCCCTTACACTTGCTATCATTGTGGGAAAGAAGGACACCGTAGTTTTGAGTGCACAGCTAAGAAAGGTGGGAATAACACTGAGAAGGAGACACCACCTAAGAGAATTTCAGTGATGGAAGTTAAGAGTAGCAGAAAGAGCATATGTGAAAGGTAAAGTGAATGGTATTCCGTGTGAGATATTGCTCGACTCAGGTGCGGAAGCAGGTATTATTCCCAGAGTAATTGCGAATGCTAGTTCTGAGAAGCAAGGTGTGATTAGAGTAGCAGGCGTGGGAAGTGACCGTGAGTATGATGGAACCACAGCAGAGTTTGAGATTGGCGGGTTGGTTAAGATAATTCCAGTTATGATACGGGACGAAGCGGGACCAGGACAGAAGTGTTTAATCCCAGTAGACTTGAATGACAGAGAGGAAGTTGAGACTTACCTAGCAGAAGCAGCAAAATTTGAGGCCCCTGATAAAGCAGTTGAAGTGAATGTTATGACTAGGAGTATGGTAGCTAAAGAGAAAACAGAAGAAGCAGAGAGTGTAGAAACTGAGTGTATAGATTTGAGTAATGTTACAGCTGAGGAGTTAGCTCCAGAATTGAGTAGTGAAGTGAGAGTGGAAACAGAAAATGTACAAGAGAGTGAAGAAGTGAGTGAGGTTGAGATAGAGGCAGAGCCTGTGAATCTTGAGAGAGTAGTAGTCACGGAAGGGAAAGAATCTGAATTGTGTGAATTAGCAGAGCAGATAGGACCTGTGAGAACAGGATCAGATGGAGAAGAGTTTAGGAAAGCTTTGGAGGAAGATGAGAGTCTGAAAGTGTGGAGAGAACTATGAGTGAGAAAAGAAAGAGGATTTGCATGGAAGAAAGGAGTGTTAGTGAAAGGGATGTATGTGACGTGGGAAGAGTTTCGTGACGTGCTAGTAGTGCCCAAAGAATATAGAGATAAAATCAAAGTGTTAGGGCATGACAGGAATGGTCACTTAGGTGCCGATAAAGTGGCAGCCATGATAGGGAGATATTTTACATGGCCGAGCATGGCCAAGGATGTGTCAGAGTATTGCAGTAGTTGTGAGGTATGCCAACGTAAGAGTAAACACAAGCCAAGGAAAGCCCCAGCAGTGGAGCGTCCTATTTTGTCGGAGCCATTCGAATCGGTGGCTGTGGACACTGTAGGGCCTCTGCCAAAAGGGAAAGGAGGAAACCAGTATTTGTTGACGTATGTATGTTTAGCTACTAGATGGCCAGAAGCAGTGCCCCTTAGGAATGTCACATCTAAGTCTGTGATGGAGGGGTTATGGTCTATTTTTGCACGAACATCTATCCCAGAACGTATATTGACAGATCAGAGTAGCCAATTCTGTAGCAAAGTAATGAAGGAAATGTGTGAGTGGCTAGGCATAGAGAAAGTGAGAACAGCCCCGTATCATCCTGAAACCAATGGGTGTGTCGAAAGGATGCACGGGACATTGAAGGCCATCCTAGGGAAGTGTATGGAGGAGAAGGTTGATTGGGTAGGCCAGGTGAACTTTGTATTGTTTGTTTTGAGGCAGATGCCCCATGCTGATTCAGGGTTCAGCCCATTTGACCTTGTATACGGATTTAGGGTGAGAACTCCGTTAGATGCCCTATATCACGGGTTATTTGAAGTAGACTCTAGCAAATTGAATGTATGCGATTGGGTGATGAAAATGGCAGAGCGAATGGACATAATGAGAGACTGTGCTGCACTCAAAATGGCAAAAGGAAGAGAGAGCAGAATGAGATACCTAAATAAGGGATCGAAGTTAAGAGAATTTGAGGATGGGTCGTTAGTACTGTACAGGGTTCCTGGGTTATCATGCAAACTAGCTGATTCTTGGGAGGGCCCCTATAAGGTGCTAGCGAAGCTAGGTGAGGTGAACTACAGGATATGTAAAGTGAATTCAGAAAAGCAAGCAAAAGTGATTCATGTGAATTGTCTTAAGCAATACAAGGAGAGAGTTTCGATTCAGAGATTAGATGTAGTTGTGGATGAGCAGAGGGAACAGAGTAGCAGTGTGTTAAGCGGTGAGTGTGAAGGATTCAAACAGGAGGAATTGGATGAGTTGTTGGAGGAGTTTGGAGAGGTCTTCTCGGAAGTTCCGGGAAACACTGACAGAGTGACAATGACAATTAACACAGATGACAACCCCCCTATTAGGCAGGCTCCGTACTCTGTCCCCTTAGGTATTAGAGAGAAGGTGAGGGAAGAACTAAAGAGTTTGGAGGATTGTGGAGTGATCGAGCGTTGTGAGAGTGTATGGGCGTCACCCCTGGTACCAGTTAAGAAGCCGGGAGGTAGCATTCGGTTGTGTGTCGACTATAGACGCTTAAATGACATGACAGTGAAGGAACCCTATTACATTCCGGGGTTTGATGAAATGGTGGAGATGGTAGGAAAGGGCAAAGTGTTGTCAAAGGTGGACCTAGCAAAGGGGTTCCACCAGGTGAAAGTGGAGGAGAAGGACAGGGACAAGACTTGCTTCGTGTGTCCGTTTGGTAAATTTCGTTTCAAAAGGATGCCATTCGGACTCACGAACGCACCGTCAGTGTTTCAGAGGCTAATGGACGAGGTTTTGGTTGATTGTACTGAGTTTGCTCGGGTGTACATTGACGATATTTTGGTAGTGTCGGAAGATTGGCAGCAGCATTTAGTGCATTTGAAGACGTTATTTGAGGTTTTGAGGGAAGCTGGATTGACATGTAAGGCTGCTAAGTGCAGCTTTGGCAAGACAAGACTGGAGTTCCTTGGTCATTGGATCAGAGGAGGAGTTATCAGCGTCCCAGAGGCAAGGGTGAGGGCAATCAGGGAGCATCCACTCCCGCGCTCGAGGAAGCAGCTGAGGGCTTTCTTGGGTCTCATCGGATTTTACAGACGGTTCGTCGCTGGCTTCCACCGGTGGTCGTCAGTGCTGACTCCGCACACGTCACGGTCTCTGGCGGGTGAGTTGGTGTGGTCAGACCGGATGCTGGAGGCCTTCAGAGGATTGTGTCATGAATTGTCATCTGCTGTATGTTTATATGTTCCATGTGTAAGTGACAGTTTTGTGTTAGAGTGCGATGCCAGCTCTACAGGTGTCGGGGCGGTGCTTTCGATTGACAGAGATGGAGATCGGTTACCAGTGGCGTTCTTTTCCAAACAACTTCGTGGAGCGCAGAGGAGGTACAGCGCTCAAGAGCTGGAAGGATTGGCCGTCTTCGAGTCGATCCGCCACTTCGCATACTTCCTGTACGGGAGTAGTTTCAAGGTGATAACAGACCATCGTGGTTTGGTTTCTCTTAGAACTGCCAAACAAAGCAACAGACGTATCTACAACTGGGCGTTGAAGCTCACAGAGTTTGACTTTGAGATCGAATACAGACGTGGATGTGAGAACGGTGTGGCAGACGAATTGAGCAGATGTTTCAACAATGGTGCAGTGGCGGAGCCACCTCCTTTGGAGGGAGGGGGAGATGTGGGCCAGCCCACATTTAACGCCGAGAAGATAGAGGGAGAGCCTAGGAAGGAGGCAAAGGAAGTATCTAAAGAGAAGACAGAGAGGCAAGCAAGAGAGAAGAGGAAGAAGTCAAGTGCGCAGGCGCACATACAGAGAAGAGGAGTAGACAGAACTTAGAGACAAACACCATACTTAGTCATGTCAGAGTCGTGTGTTAATTGTTTTGTTGATTGCTGTGTATTGGTCACGAGTTGTTTTTGCAAGTCACGTTTCCTTATTATGTCGTCATCGGGGGCGGAACACTCGAACTTGTATTTAAGCCGCCCTCCTCGTGGTTGTGTTTCAGTGTTCTTAAAATAGTTACGACTGAAGTGATTCCGTTTCGACGGCTAGAATACTCTGGTGGCAGCGAATCATAAGCTGCCTGCCAGAAGTGTGCGCGCGACCTGACACTCCAAGGAGCTAAGGGCCCACACCATGGTCCAACCATTTCCCTGTTGCCATGGGCAACACCTGCCATCCACACTTCAACTACTGCCAAGCCCATCACTTCTGTCCTCCACGGCCAAGAAAGAGAACTTATATCCCTCTCCCCCACCCCCTTCCTAATGCCCTACCCTTGTTTAACTTATTTCTTGGTTCTTATGATTATTGTTGTTTAAAAACATGTGGGTGGGTGGGTGTGGACTGATGCCAATGGGTTACCTGCATCGCTAGTGCACTTATTAAAGTACTAATAGCACGAAAGGCATATTAATGTTGCACTGTTTGTATACAGGTCACCGCAGTTGGAATGGAAGCCTCATTACACGTGGCTGATATATCGCTAGAAGTTTGCCGCTTTTCGCTCAATAATATCAACAGTGTTCAATGAACTAATAGTTTTGAAATTGAAGACATTGAGCAAATTATTAGCTTTGGTGCAGTTTGTTTTTTAAGGGTGGAGACCCATCGGGCCCACACAATTTCTTGGTGCTTTTTGTATGCCTTTGAAATCTGAAACCCCCCCCCCCCCTCCTTTACCTCGTGGGGCCAGACCCTTTACCAAATGCAAAGCGAGAAAAGGGTCTGGTCAAGTGAAGGGGGGGTGCACTGTACCGGACCCACGAATTCCTGGTGGAAATGCAGTGTTAATCGTTACACAAATTACCACAAAACACGAATTAGAATCGTTGTGTGTTAATTGCTCTGCTCTCACATTTCGCTTCTATCTTGGAGAATGAAAGCTGAAAAGAAGTTGGGATTGACCTTGGATGAGTATTGGAGATTCATAGAGACAGTTACTTGTTGATATGACTTTTTGAAGATGTCATAACTTTGTCAGAAGATAGCAGAATGGAATATTCTTTCTCTTCTTCGCCTGACTAAAAGATAAGTCACTTCTGCATAAACAGCAAATCATCATAGTTTAACGGAGCCAGTTAAACAGCTAACTGTGAGGAGAGCAGAAGCAGTAAGCGCAACGCTTCTATTCGTGTGTTTTGTTGGTAATTTGGAGTCATGATTACACCGCATTTTCCCCAGAAATTCGTGGGTCCTGTACAGCGCAACCCCCCTCACTGACCAGACTCTTTTCTCGCTTTGTGTTTGGTAAAGGGTTTGGCCTGTGAGACTACCATTCCCCTCCCCCCCCCCCCCCCCCCCCCCCCCCCCCCCCCCCAATGCAAACTTCTGGCTATGGGCCTGGGTGGTTATGAATGTAGTTAATGAAGTTTGTAGAGCTTGGTGTCTATTTTTGCTTCAAATAATGTGACCTAATTGGCGAGCGAGCGAAGCAAGCGAGACACTATCAGGGGTAACTCAATTGAAAATTGGGGATATTTGTTTATATATATGTTTGGACGTACGTAAGGCATTTTTGTACTTTGACCTCCGCGTTTTTGTGTTCTGTGGTCAACCCCGTCCTAAACTTCACTAAACAGAATCCTCTTGTTTATTGATCAGTACCCGTATCACCCTAGAAATTGAATTGTTAACCATTTTGAATTCTTTTGCGGGTGCAATTAAAACGTGAAAACTTACGGGACTTCCATTTCTATTCGAGTTAGTGGCGGTGGTAAGTCAATGCGCTCTTTGTCATGGTTATAAGCCGTACGCAACAGTATTTACTTGAAAATGCATTATCCACTAGACTAGCCCTGAAGGTAAGTCTCGTGTAGGTGTATGTCCAGTTGTGTCAAAGCACTATGCTTTACAGCCATTACTTATCACAAAGAAAACATTTAAATAACGTGTAACGTTTTGTTGTTGTTTTTTCCTTCAATTCAAACAATTGCAGCAAGTTGTCACTATGGCATTGAAATCCCTTTACCGTGTATGTGTGATTTAAAAACTCGACCTTATTTTCAGTAGCTTCAGTGTTAGAAGTCAAAATCATTCATATAAAAATAGTATAGTCTTTAGGCTCGCTTGCCATTTGTGCTCAAGCACATCACTAGTAGTAGTGGCTAAATTGCCGCTCGCTCGCCAACTAGTGGTGTGCTTAAGCACAAATGGCGAGCGAGCCTGATAGTTAGGTAACATAAAACTTAGTCTTGTTACTATGTTTTAGCTTAGTTCATGCAAAAACTATAATACCATTTATTTCAGCAAACAAATACAAGCTCTCAGCTACAATAAAAAAAATAAATAAACCAGTGTTATTATTTGTAATTTTAGAAACAAATATGGAATTACTACTTACCTCAATTTCCTGAGTATTGATAACTTCTGTAGTATCAAATTTAAATTACTTTGACTATCTGAATTACCTCGAATTCTTGACAACAAGCTCTCAGCTACAAAAACAAAAGAATCAATTTTAGCACACAAACACAAAATTACTTTCTTACCTCATTTTCTTGAGCAGTGGTAACTTTGTAGTACCAAATTTGAGCCATTCTGACTGTTTGAATTTACCAGTCACTGTTGACAACAAGCTCTTAGCTACAAAAAAGAAAGGCCAGAGTTATTTTGCATATTTAGCTAACAAATATGGAACTTACCTCAGCTTCACTGGAGTAGTAGTAGCTTCCTTATCATTACATTACGGCATTCTGCTACCACTGGAGTAGTAGTAGCTTCCTTATCATTAACATTACGGCATTCTGACTACCAATGGCTTTGTGTGTCATCAACTTGAACTATATATTCCAACTACACCACACACCACAATCAGTCATCCAATTTTTAGTTGCAGCCTAGAAGGTCAGACCATATAGCTGTATTCAATCTATTTGAAATGAAAAGTTTGTTGCTAACATCTATCTTGAACTAATACTGGGTACCAAGCATTACGCTTACCTAATATCTAAAATATTCTAGCTCACCCGAAAGTTGGTGGAGATAATTAGGCTTTAGCACTATGAATAACATTAAGTGACCGCGTGCGGTAAAGGAGAAACTTACAGGTGAAAACTTTTATTCAGCAAAATAGATCAATGCTGTCTTTGCAGTCAAAATGTATTCATTGTTTCATTAGATGCGAGTAACCCAGGTGGTCCAAGATTTGTGCACAGCATCTAACGCAGTCTCGTCAGATACTCATTACTGTACACGCGCGAAATTGCAGCTCGCAGAATAAAGAGTGGTTACAGTTGCGATACTGCTAATGTTATTCATAGTGCATGGTGGGTGGATTCGACTGAGCTAGGATATGACACCCCTTTGAGCAGGCTTCACAAAAATGTCTGTTAAACGACGGAACACGCTCTTGCTAGTAAATCTATTAATATTAGCTGTAATATTTTGTATCGTCCAAAATTTTAAGTTCAGCGGAGGTATGAGATTTCGTCCTAGTTGGAGAGAACAAAATGAATACAATTCAAATGACCTTGTTGCACACCAGGCGTATTTGGATAGACGACCTGGTCCTTCCCACTCCAATGTCACCGTCGTTTCAGTTTCAGTATTTAAAGATTACAGGCAAGACATCATTGGTTGTGATATTGATGGGATTCAGAGCCACAGGACAGAGGTAGTAGACATCATAATTTTATTTTTTATTGAGGCCTATTTCCCAGTCTCTCACACCGATTGCTTTGTGTATTGCTTTGATATGGATATTAATAGAGACAGTGAGGTGAGTGTATTGTACAAAAAGAATGGCACTATCATTAAGGAACCTGTGCGATCAGACTCTGTTGTGATTCCACCTGAAAATGTCCCAGAAAAAGATGAAGTGATGGTGTGTGCTGCTGGGTTTGGAGTAGTGCCTTATCTGGACCAGTGGCTGACATACCAAAAGACTATAGGAGTCAAACTCATTCACATCAACATTGACCCTTCCTTTCTACAGAATCTCAACAAGTCTTCAACTTTGTTAGAGTTTGTGCGAAGTGGATTTGTGAAGATGGTGGTGTGGAAAGACTATCTAAACAGTAGCCAAGTATATTATTACTCCCAGTCATTAAAATATCATGACTGTGCACTGAGGTACATGGGAATATTCAAATACATGATGGTGATCGACTTTGATGAATTCTTTGTCCCATATACCAGTAACAACACTATCCTGTCTTTTGCTCATAGACTCATTACTGGTAATGTTGGAACTGTTATGTTAGCACGTCGAGAATACCACTGCAAATTTAATTTATCTTCACCGATAGATGGAAATTTGACCACACTATATGATACTAACAAACATCAGGATGCACCGCAGGGAAAATGTCTTCATTTAGTTAGAGCCTTGTATCAAAACAGTGTCCATGCTGCTTCTCTGTTATCTCCATATAAAATTGTTGACTACAGAAGCTCCTCCCTACAATCTCAATGCTACTTCGCCCATTTGGTTAGGAAGACTAAAGGAAGAAAAAAGTGCTGAAGATAACTGTGGGAATGTTCACAGACAATTCATGAGACTCTGAGGAATGCACTCCCACACTAGTTTTCTGTTTGTGCTATTATTTTTATCTTATTGCCTTAGTGAATAGTTTTTAGCTGTTGACCAGTGGCCACATTTATGTTTGCATATTTTCTCGTTGTCAGTTGTCTAGCTGTAGTTGGGAGGAGCCAATCACAAAATATATAAAGGCAAATCCCTAGAACCATTCTTTTGTCTCACAACTTTTACTGTTGTTATTGCATGTCCTGAAGTGTCTCTATAGTTAATTATTATTTTAGAAGTGATTGACTGGACTAACACTGGGGCGCAAGCAACGGCTGTGCTCAGAGGATTGAGAACTGGTGGCAGCATACTACGAGTTGAATAATTCAGCTAGAATCTTATCTTGGTGTGCCAAGTGCCCCCACAACAACATTTTAATTTGAATATTAGGTAAAGTTTTTAAATGGAGTAATTAATTTTAACAATAGTATACAGGTGTAGTTATAGCAGTGCATATTACATGCATTGAATATAAAATGCTAATTACATTACTCTTTTAATTAGCAAAGATGGTATAAATTTAGTGTTGTTTAAAAAAATAAGCTATAGAAGACTGTGGTGTGCCCGGCAGCTGGGAGAGGGAAGGTAGGTTAAGGTACGCTGCCGCCACTGCTAATGTAACTAGCTATGCCAATTACTCAGCAGAAGTTCCTTCCAAAAAGTAAAGAGCTACCAATTCTTTAGTTTAGGTAGAAACAATAGCATTCATCTGATGTCTTAACACAGAGTGAACCACGAATAGAATGACTACATGTGCTCAGGTGGTCACTATTTTATACAACCATTCCTAAGCATGCTCAGTGTGTATTTGGAATGACTCAGCATTAACCAGCAAAAGTGATCAACACTTGGGTGAAGGATGAATAAAGAAATAAACAGTTCAGTTCTGCTACTTGCTAATAATAATAAATAAGATAAGTTATTGTTGAACTTTCTTTCCATCTGTGAAGTTTGTTAGTGCATGGGGTTTTGTCCATCAGATGTCTCAATGCGACGTAGTCTGTATATGCCACAAACTCTCTGCCTGATAAGTAGTAACTGAAATGCTCCACAGTGGCAAGCAGTGCCAATGCCTCTAACTCTGTGGCGGAAAACTTAGCTTCTCTGCTCTGTAGCTGCCTTGAGTAAACGCTGCTGGCATCCAGGTGTCCTCCCTTGAAACACATAGGATTCCTCCCACTGCAGTGGTTGAGGCATCCACGAAAACACACATAACATCTGCTGCTGTTGGTATGATCAACATACAGTGATTGCAAATGCTGTGAATGATGAAGTCAAATGCTTGTTTGGTAGTGACTTCTCAATGTACATGGTTTGATTCTGAGTGTCTGGTGAGTTGTGACAACTTGCTGGTATGTGCAAATGAAGGTATGAATTTGAAATAACAGTTTACAAGACCAAGGAATGCTTTCATCTGTTGCTTTGTTTTTGGGATTTTGGGTAGAATACATGACCAAATCACTTCGTTCATCCGACGTCGGATTCGTTCGCCCTCGTTCGTCCGACACCACCTCAACAACCGTCTCTTCAAGGCACCTCCTGTTTCTTCTGATCCTACAAATTCGACAGAGCCGACTCGCTACCCTATCGAGTAAGACATCAGCACCAGTCCGGAACGAGGTCGTCAGGTGCAGAAGCTGTAGAGTCGTCTGGTAAGGTACCGTCAGCTGAAGAGCAATGCTTCTTGGCGGCAAACGTTGAAGATGGGAGGAGCTCCGGAAGAAATGGCGTTCTTCAAGGTATTCGATGAAGAAGACGGCCCAGGATGTCTTGAAGAGACGGACGTTCAGGATTAACGGTAGCCTTGGCAGTAGACAAGTTGAAGAAGCGGCACGGAATAGTAGGGTTCTGAAGCTGCTGATGTCTTACTCGATAGGGTAGCGAGTCGGCTCTGTCAAATTTGTAGGATCCGAAGAAACAGGAGGTGCCTTGAAGAGACGGTTGTTGAGGTGGTGTCGGACGAACGAGGGCGAACGAATCCGACGTCGGATGAACGAGGACGAACGAATCCGACAACAGCTAGGCTATCTAGAGAGCATGGAACAGCCTGACTAGCTAACTAACGAATAGTCAACCAGGGAAGTAGCTAACTAGCAAGTCAGCACAGCATAGAGTAGCAAGTAGAAGAACTTCGATAGCAGGAGAGCTAAGGTCACTGGTCCCCTCACCTTCACTGATGCCAGATCCGGCTCGAAGGACCAATGAACAGGGGGTGTAAGTCCCTGAGCTCAAGTTGGGAAGAAATGAAGGACCAGCCCCCAGTAGTGGGCAACATGTAAACAAACCAGGGCCTTAGCTAGAGTAGCTGTAGCTGTCAACAAGTTGGCAGAGATAGGCTTCGGTTAGTATAATTTAAAGAGAGAGACAAGCACAACAGTAAGACTTATCCAGGCTTTCAACACAGAGGTAGCTGCTTACCTGGAACTGGGGCATGCGGAAGTGGTTCCCGAAGACCAGCTGGACTTGGACCATTATTACCTGCCTGTCCATGGCGTCTTTAAAGACCACTCCACCACCACCAAAGTGAGGCCCGTTTTCGATGGCTCTGCTAGGTCGTCATCCGGTGCCTCACTCAATGACTTGCTACTACCCGGGCCCAATCTCTACCCCCGAATCGAAGACATCCTGATCAACTTCAGGCTCCACCTGATCGCCTTTTCAGCCGACATCAGTAAGATGTTTCGAGAAATCTTGCTGAATCCCTCGGAATACGACTTACACAGATTCCTCACCAGGAACGCGTCTGGCACCATAGTTTCTCTACGGATGACCACACTCACTTTCGGGATCAAGTCCTCGCCTTTCCTGGCCTCACAAGTGCTGCTTCACTTGGCTGAGAGATTCAAGGACTCCCACCCGCTGGCATGGCAGTGCATTAACCAGTCCTTTTACGTCGACGACCTCCTTTCAGGAGCAGAAGACTTAGACGGTGCCACTGCCAAGCGACAGCAAATCTGCTCACTTCTTGCCAAGGCAGGCATGATCATCCGCAAATGGAGAAGCAACAACGACAGCTTCAAATCCACCATCCCCACAGAACTGATCGAGACAGCTGACCTGGACATTCCAGCTGCCAAGGATTCCTCAAAGGCCTTGGGAATACACTGGGCAGTATCTACTGACTGCTTACACGTGGCTGCTCCTGAGCTTCCTCAGACCACCAGTGTGACCAAGAGGCTGATCTCCTCCATTTCAGCACAGATATTCGACATCTTGGGTTTCTTCGCACCCTACATCATCACAGCCAAGGCACTGCTACAAGAGCTTTGGATACTCAAGCTGGGTTGGGACGACGACGTACCAGAGTCTCTGCAACAACGCTGGACGACCTGGGTCTCTGACCTGCCTCTCGTCACCAGCCATCCCATCAACCGCAGATATTTTGACAGCAACGCCAGAACCGTGTCCTCATCTCTTCATGGATTTTCGGACGCCAGTGAGGTCGCCTACGGTGCTGTTGTCTACCTACGGTCAGTATTTGCTGATGGAACCATCAGCTGCTCCTTAGTGATAGCCAGAGCCCGTGTCCGCCCTCTCAAGCTGACCACGATACCAAAAATGGAGCTGCAGGCAGCTGCTCTGCTTGCACAACTCCTTGTCTACGTCTCCAACACACTGCACATCTCTATCTCCCAAGTTCAACCGTGGACGGATTCATCTATCGTGCTCAGCTGGCTCAGGAAGCCACCTCATTCAATCTCTGAGGTTTTCGTGAGGAATCGCTTCTCTGCCATACAGGACTCTCTTCCAGAATCCCTGTGGAGGCACGTTCCTTCCAAGTCTAACCCGGCTGACATAGCCAGCCGTGGCTGTTCAGTTCCGGAGCTTCTCACGTCCACTCTGTGGTGGTCTGGTCCATCATGGCTCAGCTGCCCAGAATCCAGCTGGCCTGCCACTGCAGCTACACCCTTGCCACGGAACTTGCCAGGGGTGAAGGCAACGGTGCTCACCACAGCACTGTTGCCAGTGGAGGAGTTGGGATTTTGGCTGCAGTACAGCAGCTACATGACTCTGACCAGGACGTACAGCTGGATCAGTAGATTCATCATCAACAGCAGGACTTCTCCAGTTGCCAACAAACTTGCGGAGCCAACGCTCACTTCCAAAGAATTCTCTGCTACCAGAGATGCCCTCCTGCTGAAGCAGCAACTGGATTCCTTTCCAGACGTCTTTCAACTGCTGCGCAAGAAGCAAACTGTCCCGGGTCATCACTGCCTAGATGGGATGGTCGTGTACCTCAAGGAACACGAGCACGCCAGAGAGGACTTTCTACCTGCAAGCCACTTCATCAAGGTGACAGGACGAGTGAGGAAAGAAGCGGCCACCCACCCAAGAGAACTAACTCCTCTGCCTCTCAAGCACGCCCTTACTAGGCTGCTGGTAGAGACAGAGCACTACAAACATCAACATCCTGGAATTTCTACTCTCATAAACATCCTGGGCCATGCCTACTTCATCCCTGGCCTCAGGTCCTTCTTGAAACGGCTCTCCAAAAGGTGTGCTACCTGTCGTCAAGCCAACGTCCAACCTATTGCACAGCAGATGGGCCTTCTACCTTCAGTGAGGACGACTCCATCTCCTCCATTCACTTCTGTTGGTGTTGACTTCGCCGGCCCCTTCCAGCTGAAGATGGGCTACACAAGAAAACCGGTCATGTTCAAGGCCTACTGCTGCCTGTTCATTTGCCTGTCAAGCAAGGCTGTCCATCTGGAGGTGTGCACGTCTCTGGAGATGGAGGAATTCCTGGCAGCCTTTCAGAGGTTTTGCGACAGGAGAGGGACTCCACATTCGGTCTACTCCGACAACGGCTCCAACTTCGTATGAGCCAAGGCAGAACTTCAAGCCATACGGAGGACGCTTCAACGTTCTGAAGGAGCAATCTCTCACCTCTCGTCCATTAAGGAGCTGCAGTGGCACACCATACCACCCAGATCACCGCATCACGGAGGTCTTTGGGAGGCAGCTGTGAGGGAAATGAAGCGGCTGCTGAGGAAGCAAGTAGCACCTCACCCGCTCAGGTTGGACGAATTCCAGACTCTGCTCACTGGAATCGAGGCCTCTCTCAACAGCAGGCCTCTGGTCGACCTCGGAATTACAGAACCTGAAGACGACCTCACTCTGACACCGGCCCACTTCCTCATCTTCCGGCCACTGCTGGCTCCTCCTACCAAGCCAGCTAGCAAAGCCAAACTGCCCCATCTTCGAAGGTGGCAGCTGGTGCAAAGACTCCTCCAAGACTTGTGGAAGGCCTGGCAAGGCTACTACCTCACACAGTTACAGGCCAGAAGCAAGTGGAGGAAGGGCAGCAACACGTCCATCTCTGTTGGGGACATTGTCTTCGTCAGAGACAAGACACTGGCAAGAGGAAGATGGCCTCTGGCCCGGGTTACCGCTACATACCCTGGCCACGACAGCAAGACAAGGGTTGTTGACATCCGCTGCAATGGCCACACCTACAAGCGGAGTGTGCAGTCTCTAGTGAAGGTCTACTTGGAGGACTTTGACATGCCCACTGCTGTCATTTCCGGACCACCAGCTTCAGCTGCTGCTGCCATTTCTGCCGGCCCCCCAGCATGTTCGGGATCTGCTGGACCGAACAACCGCCACTAAGGTGCAGTGCACTACATGCACTGAAGGACTGAGCTGGACTCATTGCATTGTGTTTGTATGTGTGTGCGGGTGTTTCTGCACATGCTTATTGCTCTGGTGTGACCACATGTTTGTTCAGTTGTTATTAGTCTTACTGTTGTGCTTGTCTCTCTCTTTAAATTATACTAACCTAAGCCTATCTCTGCCAACTTGTTGACAGCTACAGCTACTCTAGCTAAGGCCCTGGTTTGTTTACATGTTGCCCACAACTGGGCTGGTCCTTAATTTCTTCCCAACTTGAGCTCAGGGACTTACACCCCCTGTTCAGAGAGAAGGTAGGTTAAGGTACGCTGCCACCACTGCTAATGTAACTAGCTATGCCAATTACTCAGCAGAAGTTCCTCCCAAAAAGTAAAGAGTTATCAATCCTTTAGTTTAGGTAATAACAATAGCATTCATCTGAGGTCTTAACACAGAGTGAACCACTAATAGAATGACTACATGTGCTCAGGTGGTCACTATTTATACAACCATTCCGAAGCATGCTCAGTGTGTATTTGGAATGACTCAGCATGAACCAGCAAAAGTAATCAACACTTGGGTGAAGGATGAATAAAGAAATAAACAGTTCAGTTCTGTACTTGTTAATAATAATAAATAAGACAAGTTACTATTGCACTGTGTGTGTGTGTGTGTGGGTGGGCTTGGTCACCAAAAAGACATGAAAAACTAAAACTAAATATTTTAGAAAGACCTCAAATTAGAATAAAACTAAACTACCATTGGAGTGGATTAACAATTTTATTGTAACCAATTCATTTTAATCATGCAAGTATATATTAAGTGAAGATATAAGTTGCCATTTATGTAAGCATGTTCTAAACTACATAAAAATATAACACTTTATTTATAATCCATTATTCCGTGAGATATGCTATTTAAATTTATTAGGAAAAAGTAAGACCCAAACTGAAGAATTTGAGAAGTGATAGTAAAATTAACTAAATCTTTTTGAAGACTGGGAGCCATAGGGAAATAAAGTAAAACTAAACCTTCAAGATCTTTTTATAGTATGAATAACTAAACTAGCAATGTCAGGAATCTCTAAACCAAAACAACACTATGTAAATTAGGAACTCATTTCTCCAAAAAGCAGGTAGTCTCTGCAGGCGAAAGATCTGGACCTAGTCTTGTGGGGATAGACCCTTTACCATTAATCATAGCACCAAATTATCACAAAACAAAGTTGGGAGTGACCTTGTATGAAGTATTGGAGATCCATAGAGACAGTTACTTGTGTAGGATTTGTGATATGACATTTTTGAAGATGTCAGAAAATAGCGGAATTGGAATATTTCTCTTAATTGCCTGACCAGAAGATAAGTCACTTCTGAATAACTTGCCATAGTTAAACGGAGCCAGTTAAATAGCGAACTGCGAGAGCAGAGCAATAAGCGCAACGCCCGTTTTGTGTTTTGGTGGAATTTGGTGCTATGATTAACGCGGCATTTTCCCCAGGAATTCGTGGGTCCTGTACAGCGCACCGCTCATCAAGAGAGAAGAGAGGTAGCAAGTCACCATAGATTCTATAAAATTTTTAAGAATCATCTAAAATGATTCAAATTGGGAATTGTTGAAGTTGAACAGCATTTTTTTTTGCATGTGATCACAAATTACAATTCTATAAAGAAAAAAAATACAAATAATACTCTTACCTCTTATGTTATTAGGTAGAGTCATGTGATCATTATACCAGCACCAAAACAGGCTAACGATATTAGTAGGTACACTATACCTTATTTTAGTCAAGTCCAGGTATTCCATCAGATAGGAGTAGATTCAATTCAGCTGGTGCCTCCAAATTCATGTAGCTATTTCGTAATTCTTATTCTTAAAGATAACATTTATCATCATAATATTTCTTAGTAATGTGTGTCAATTTGGTTGCCTTCATATCTTGATCACTGATCAAGGAAGGGAGGATTTATTAATTGATTTTAAACTCACCACAGGATTTCAAGTGGTTACACCCTCTGGTATATCTGAATATTATTCAAGTAGCTATATATTAAAAACAAACAAACATGAGATTCTCATTAATTTTGCATCTTCAGAGTATCTTTTGGAAAAAGAAGAAGAAGAAAGAATGACTATATAGCTAAGTAAGGTTATCTAGAAAAAAAAGAAACGGAGTATAACTGACTTGCATAGCCGCAGATTTCAATAATTTTATAACCCTTTTATTTCTTATTGCATATGCTCCAACTTTTCAAAAAAATGCTTTAAGGACAAACCACACCCATTAATCACCACTCCTTTAATTAACAGCTATGCCCTAATTGTACCCATATTAATTGAAATTGTATTATTATGAAGTGCTGTTGCTTTGTTGCATGCATTGTGAGTACCTGTTCATTTAAAACAGCATTCTTCAAGTTAAATTTAGTTACACTCTTAGGTTAGCAATCAATGTTCATGCACAGCATTGACTTAATACATAGCTATAATAAATAACGTAATAATGCAGCTGAGTATTTATGAATAAAACCCAGGATCCCACATATAACAGACCACAAGGGGATTGCGTAAGAATAGATCGAGTAAGATCGCTAACTATACCCAAGGAAGTTGAAGGCGGGAATTTCGTGCGAGTGTTTTTTTAGGCTAGCCTAGCCACCAACTACAACTCGTGGTCTGGGAACTCAATTAACAGTGCACGCGCGTTGCTATGTGCCAGCACCCTTAAAATACGTTACAACGAGGCTTAATTATGCACAAGATTAGGTTAGTAATAATTTTACATATATTATTATTAAACAATAGGACAGTATCAAGCTCTTCAAGGACGAAAGACATAAGCCCAAAGATTAAGGACTATCCTTCCAATCAAGGAAAGTTAGAGCTTATGATAATGAAAATTAGTTTTTTTCTTTTGTAGGCAAGTTGGTTCATTGAACATTTTAACCAAGTCTTTGTAAAGTTTGCTTAGTTAAGTAATGAAAATCACACCTAGTGGGAGGACAAAATTAATTTTGTACCAATGATTGTCGTGCTTTCCGAAGTTCAACAAAGCACTTGCCTAATTACATACATTTCCAGCAAAAAAGCTACCTATTGACAGTGATAACCTTCCAACATGTGAGGAAAAAATGGGGAGGAAGTGAAGCAGGAGGGGTCACTGAATCTTTGCTTGAATCAAGGAAGAAAATTTGTAATGAGGTTGAAATCAATAAAAATAAACACAGGAAAAAATACCTACAATTGAAACATGCATTAGATAAGAATTAACATTGGGACAGAGGTACTTTTTAGGAATGTGGGCAATGAGAGTGTGACGTTATTGTGTTGATCACTGGTCCTCAGAGGCCGAAGAGGACCCTCGGACACATTGTTTCACTGCCACTTAACTGATTCACTTCCTTCCATTTTTACTCTCCCTGAATCTCCTAACCCCTCCCACTCTCCACCCACTTCTTCTCCCCCTTATTCTGAACTTAGAATTTCCAGCATCTTGTTGTTTATGCAATCATAATCATCAACACTCATTAACATTCTCATTAGCTGCACCTTGGAGAACAATCAACACTCATTAACATTCTCATTAGCTGCACCTCAGAGAACAATCAACACTCATTAACATTCTCTTTGAGCTGTGCCTGAGAGAGATCACCCCTTGTTTTATCCCACCTCACTAAGTCTCTGTCTCAAAATTCATTTCATTTTCCACTAGAAGGCTTACCAAGCCTAGGTATTATGGAAATTAAACTTTAACATCTCTGAGAAGTGTCTGCATCTGGTTAGCTACCTTGTAGTTAGTGTCTAATAGATAGCTATAAACGAAATCCAGTGCTCTAGCCTGGACTATACCCGGGATATCCAAATTTACTTGACACCCAGAGTGCTGCAGTGTGAGTATTAGCCTGCTACCGGTAGAAAAAAAAAAGAGAAACGTTAGTGCTCCAGCTAATTGGATCCGCGTTTAACGGCGAATACGTTTCAGTAGCGTAAATTGTACGGGGACTGCCGTCCAGCTGTACTGTGAAGGCGTAAGCTCTCCGACTATGCTCGGTATTAACCAGAAATCATTTTCATTATTTGTTTTGACAAATGTGATATTAGCTGTGTTACTCATTTGCGTGGTATTCGACTTCATGGTCAGAGAAACTGCACATTTTCGTCCTGCACTGATGAAAAATGTCACTAATTGGAAAGAAGAACGCAATCTTGACCTGGTTCCACATAAAGTGTACTTGGTTCCACATAAAGTGTACTTGGATCGACGGCCAGGTCCTACATACTCTAACGCCACTGTCATTTTAATCTCAGCAAGCAGCCTTTAAAGATACTATTTTGGGTTGTGAAATTGATGGAGTCGAAAGCAACAAAATACAAGTCATAGATATAGCCATAGCATGGTTTATATCACGATTCTTCCCAGTCTCTCACAGAGACTGCTTTCTATATTGCTTTGACATGAATGTAAATAGAGACAGTGAGGTGAGTGTATTGTACAAAAAGAATGGCACTATCATTAGGGAACCTGTACAATCAGACTCTGTGGTAATTCCACCAACAGATGTACCGGAAAAAGATAAGTAATGGTGTGTGCTGCAGGGTTTGGAGTAGTACCATATCTGGACCAGTGGCTGATATACCAAAAGACTATAGGCGTTAAATTAATTCACATCAACATTGATGCTTCCTTTCTACAGAACCTCAACAAGTCTTCAACTTTGTTAGAGTTTGTGCGAAGTGGATTTGTAAAGATGGTGGTGTGGAAAGACTATCTAAACAGTAGCCAAGTATTTTATTACTCCCAGTCATTAAAGTATCAAGGTTGTTCTTTGCGGTATCAAGGAATATTCAAATACATGATGGTGATCGACTTTGATGAATACTTTGTCCCACTGGACAGCATCAATCCATCAATTCTCTCCTATGCAAAGAAGTTAATTACAGGCAATGTTGGAAGTGTTGTTTTCACACGTCAAGAGTACTTCTGTAAATCTAAAAGCTTAAGCGACACTTCACTACCAAGCAACGGAAACATGACAGCATTGTATAACACCTCCATATTCCAACACGTCAATGATGGAAAGGCCCTTCATTTGGTGAAATCCTTGAAAGAAGTCAGTATCCACCAGGCTTTTTTATTGCCCAACTATACAATACTGAATTGCAGAGACTCCTTCAAATCAGCAAACTGTTACTTTGCTCACCTCAACCATAAGCCTAGTGAAAAGATGAAATGTACAAGTTAAATTTTAATTCTTGCAGTTTTGCCATTAAAGATGACACTATATGAACAGTCATTGTTAAGGTCAGAATGGAATACCAAACATTTGCTGGTTGTTCTTATCACCTATAATATCACTTTTCAGTCAGAAACGTGTCAAGACAATCTTTTTAGCTATTTTATAATTGCAATGAATTTCAAATATTTAATATAAATTTTTTTTTGATCCCAGCACCTTCAAATTCTAACACCTTAAAAAGTAAGGGGTATCCATGACTAGGAAGTGTTGTAAATTCAATTGTAAGTAAATTATATAATATAAGAACACTAAATATATATATACTATCCATGACTACTTCTAGAATTATTCTGGCTTTTCTTCACTTCTGAAGTCCTTCTCTTCTGTTACAATTATCTTCAGGTCTTGTTCAATATGATAGTTAGCAGCTTGCTTTTTGTATACAATATTAATGTGTTTCTATGGTCATGTGATTTCTTCACTTTGGTCACATGACTTTATATGCGAGCAAAGCAGGTTGATGTTGGTTATTTTAATCAGACACTCATCATGATACAATTCTCTTTGTGCAGTACATCACATGTCCCTAGAAAGCCGTTACCCTTTGACAGAAAGTCAATTTCCATAGTTCCTCTTATGGGAATGCGTGGTGATTTACTTTGTTCTTTGAACAAAAACCATTCAAAGCCTGAACAATAATTAGTAGGATAGTGTCTTCAGACAGACTATGTGCAAGCAGTGTTTACAAACAGAGTGAAACTTGACTGCACACTTTAAATTTGGTATAAATGTGCATGTTTTATTTCGCTATGTGAAAATGTCAACTAATTATACTTTTAAAAAAATAAACAACTCATTCCCTATCAACCACACTTGAAACCATGAAGAAGGTTGAGATCAATTTTACTGTACTCGTGGACCATAGTGGCATATCCTTAGCTTCTGTGTCACTCTGTTACCATTTCATGGACCACCATAGAGTGCTGCAGAATAACAGTGGCATTTGAAATAAAAGGGTATGGAATGCAAGGAGCTATAGCTGAGGAAGAGAGGGAGTGAGTGAGTACATGTACAGTTTTTTACCTTTAGGGTGAAGATGGTGAAGCTGTGATTAGATAGCTTAATATAAAACAACAGGATTCCTATCACAAAAGGTTTGAGTTTCAATGACACTAATATGTGTTTGAAGTAAACATGATGGCTTTTGTAACTTTTAATGACTGTTTGATAGTTCCATGAATAACATTTACAATTCATGGCTCTTATCTCAGCAATGCAACTGTGGTATACTATATATAATATATATAATTATATATCTTGAAAATAAATTAGCCTGCTCATGAAATATTTCGCCATATCACACTCTGACTCATGTAATAAGTACTATATAAATATACATATTTATATTAATATATAATACTAATGACATGAGTCAGAGTGTGATATGGCGAGCAGGCTATTGTATTTTCATGAGCCAGAGGCAGTGAAAATAAAGCCAAGAGTGAAATATCTTGTCATACCACTCTG
>WLWD01002318.1_pt1 | contig 42972 bp, 17 predicted proteins | sample 6712731 | NCBI WGS metagenome assembly WLWD01 (sample SAMN12718690, study PRJNA576275) | sponge metagenome | isolation source: marine sponge | host: Mycale hentscheli | place: New Zealand: South Island, Marlborough, Capsize Point | collected 2014-11-01 | reverse complement strand
CTCAGTCCTGTGTCTATTAGTCTACCTACTACTAGATGAGCTCAGTCCTGTGTCTATTAGTCTACCTACCACTAGATGAGCTCAGTCCTGTGTCTATTAGTCTACCTACCACTAGATGAGCTCAGCCCTGTGTCTATTAGTCTACCTACCACTAGATGAGCTCAGTCCTGTGTCTATTAGTCTACCTACTACTAGATGAGCTCAGTCCTGTGTCTATTAGTCTTCCTACCACTAGATGAGCTCAGTCCTGTGTCTATTAGTCTACCTACTACTAGATGAGCTCAGTCCTGTGTCTATTAGTCTACCTACCACTAGATGAGCTCAGTCCTGTGTCTATTAGTAGACTACTTACTAGATGAGCTCAGTCCTGTGTCTAGTAGTCTACACTATACTAGATGAAGCTCAGTCCTGTGGCTATAGTCTACCTACCACTAGATGAGCTCATGCCCTGTGTCATTAGTCTACCTACCACTAGATGAGCTAGGTCCTGTGGTTATTAGTATACATACTTTACTAGATGAGCTCAGTCCTGTGTCTAGTAGTCTACCTACCACTAGATGAGCTCAGTCCTGTGTCGATGTCTACCCTACTACTAGATGAGATCAGTCCTGTTGTCGATTAGTCTACCTACCACTAGGATGAGCTCCAGTCCTGGCTTTAGTCTACCTACCACTAGATGAGCTCAGTCCTGTGTCTGTTAGTCTACCTGACACTAGATGAGCTCAGTCCTGTGTCTATTAGTCTACCTACTACTAGATGAGCTCAGTCCTGTGTCTATTAGTCTACCTATCACTAGACGAGCTCAGTCCTGTGCCTATTAGTCTATCTACCACTAGATGAGCTCAAGTCCTGTGTCTGTTAGTCTACCTACTACTAGATGAGCTCAGTCCTGTGTCTATTAGTCTACCTACTACTAGATGAGCTCAGTCCTGTGTCTATTAGTCTACCTACCACTAGATGAGCTCAGTCCGGTGTCTATTAGTCTACCTACCACTAGATGAGCTCAGTCCGGTGTCTATTAGTCTACCTACTACTAGATGAGCTCAGTCCTGTGTCTATTAGTCTACCTGCTACTAGATGAGCTCAGTCCTGTGTCTATTAGTCTACCTACTACTAGATGAGCTCAGTCCTGTGTCTATTAGTCTACCTACCGCTAGATGAGCTCAGTCCTGTGTCTATTAGTCTACCTACCACTAGATGAGCTCAGTCCTGTGTCTATTAGTCTACCTACCACTAGATGAGCTCAGTCCTGTGTCTATTAGTCTACCTACCACTAGATGAGCTCAGTCCGGTGTCTATCAGTTTGTCAAGAAGTGAAGAAGAAATTTTCAGCTCCTGAGAATTTGTTACCATGGACAATAGCACTGATGCCTGGACTTGTTTTTCCTGATTTTTGTTGCAGTAAATGTCAAATAATTCTTTTACAGTTCCATTTGGTAAGCATTTAGCTTTCATAAACTCCTCTAGAAGCTTTTCAAGAGATGCTTTCTGGCCTGTTGTAGCCTTTGAAATGAGATCCAGCAAATTATTGAGAACCCAGTGTACGTGAGATTTCCTGTCTCCCACTCTGTCAGGAGTCAGATATATGCTGTCAAAGGTAGCCACTACTCCTTTGCGAACTTGTTCATCTTGAGACCATACAAGAGCAAGACATTTACTAGTGCCTTCTTCAGCTCCCTCTATCTGAAACAACTGAGATATGCGTAGGAATTCCATAGATTCCAGTACATCTGAAGTAACTTTTGACTTGAGCAGATCAATGGCTAGTGGAACACATTGTTCTAGTGCTCTTGTAAAGTCTAAAGCTGCCTAAAAAAAGAACAAAAAATAGTGCAAATAATGAATCCACCTACAAAGTAAAAAAAATATGATCAACGGATCAGTGCAAATATATCTTTCTTTATTGTTGATGGGGCTAGCTATAAGTATGGCAGTAAACTAGACAGAAAGGCCTGGAAAATTGCCCTGTAACCTCCCTTGAATCTCAGACAAACAGTCACCCACGAATAAGAAAATGAATATTTACTAGTGATGTGCTTCAGCACAGATGACAAGCGAGCCATAGTGTACAAGTGATTCACAAAATGTAGAATATGATAACGGCTGATTACAAAATCTGTACACAAAAGAAACTATAAAGCTATTCCCTTAGTTTGCCTGAAGTTAATGTCTTACATCCTGTTCACTTTTGTTTTAGAAGGCATCATTCAGTCTATTTAGTCCTATAAGTAGCTATGTAGCCATTGACTATAGAAGTTAATGTCTTACATCCTGTTCACCTTTGTTTTAGAAGGCATCATTCAGTCTATTTAGTCCTATAAGTAGCTATGTAGCCATTGACTATAGAAGTTAATGTCTTACATCCTGTTCACTTTTGTTTTAGAAGGCATCATTCAGTCTATTTAGTCCTATAAGTAGCTATGTAGCCATTGACTATAGAAGTTAATGTCTTACATCCTGTTCACCTTTGTTTTAGAAGGCATCATTCAGTCTATTTAGTCCTATAAGTAGCTATGTAGCCATTGACTATAGAAGTTAATGTCTTACATCCTGTTCACTTTTGTTTTAGAAGGCATCATTCAGTCTATTTAGTCCTATAAGTAGCTATGTAGCCATTGACTATAGAAGTAATAGCTTCATCTAAATGATCGGTGTTCCCAACAAAAAGAACTCCAGCTACTTAAAAACGGCCGAGAAGTGACATATGGTAAGGGATTTCAATGCCATAGTAACCACTCGCCACAACTATTTGATTTGGAAAAAAAAAAATCAAACAAAATAACAACAAAAAAAAAACAAAAAAAACAACAACAAAACAATTAAAAACCAACACAAGACATACTTTCGTGACTTGTCTATTGGACAATGGATTTTCATGTCAGAACAATACTGTTGCTTAGAGCTATAACTATGACAAACAGAGCATTAGCCAAGATAACTTACAACTGCAACCAATTCAAATAGGAAATGAGCTCCTTAGTTTGATCCGCAAAAAATCAGATATGTCAGACACAGCCTAATTCAAAGGGGTAAGCAATTGATGATATGGGTAAAGATCGATAACCAAAGGATTCTGTTCAGTGGAGTATGGGGACAGGGTCGGCCACCGAGCTAACACAAAAGTGTGAAGGTCCAAGTACAAAAATGACATATGTACATCCACATGCATGTATAAACTAGTGGTGTGCTTGAGCACAAATGTCGAGCGAGTCTGCCAAGTTAGGTAACATAAAACTACAATATTGTTACTATATAATTTATATTTTAGCTTAGTTCATGCAAAACAGTATCATAGCAGTTGACCATTAAAAGGCAAATACAGAATTACCCTCTTACCTGAGTAATGGTAACTTCTGTAGAATCAAACTTAGCCATTCTGACTACCTCAATTACCAGTAACTCTTGAACAAGCTCTCAGCTACAATAAAAATAGGCCAGAAGTTATCTTTGTAATTTTAGCCAACAAATATGGAATTATGTACTCTCCTCAGCTTCCCCTGAGTAGTGGTGGCTTCTTCAGAAGCTATTCTGACTACCAGTGGCTCTTGACAACCAACGAGTGGCACTTAACAGCCCCCCCCCCCCCCCCCCCAAAATAATAATAATAATAACAGCGAGGTTGTGAATTATGTCTGGTAAAGGGTTTCAATGCCATAGTAACCAGTCTCAGTAACTTTTTGTGATTTGAAAAACAAGCATTCCACTGGAATTACCTCACAATTTGGAGCCTAAGTTTGAAGTAAGACTTTCCTAATGCTGTAGTATCAGAAGAAACAGGGGTCAAGCCTAAAAAGCCGTGTTTTTGGAGAGAAAAAAAGAGCTTGTGCATGAGCTTAAGGGGCATACGTACAATCCATCCATACATTATGTATATTATATCAAACATAACCCGATTTTCAATTGTCCACCACTAACAGTATCTCGTTTGCTTCACACACTTGTCAATAATTAAGCACTATAATTGTAGTAGTAAGAGAATGAGACACAGTAAAACTGGAGGCTTTATCCTATCTCGTTCATAGAGAGGCCAGGGGGCCCCTGAAATGACAAAGAGTCTTTGTGATTAAAGTTGAGAGTGTGGAAGGCAGTAATAATTGGCAACAATTAGTGTTAATAGGGTATATGTAGAAGTTATTATATAGAGAATTATGTTCCTATATTTATAACAAAGAAAAATACTTTAATAGTTTTCCTCCAGACTCTAACAAACTACAGAATTGGACACTTGTGCTTATATAAGTTCATCTTCAGTAGCTCTAGATATGTACCTGCAAAAAGTCGATAATAGTGCGCCCTTTCCTTATTTCCTCACTATCTTCTCCATCTGCTGTCATAGCATTATAGAGATACTCCTCTTCTGCCAACTTTTCCATAAATAATGCTTTTTGCAACTGTATATAAATATATATAATGTAATTCTATGCTAGATATCTCCACAATGATGATTAAATTAAATGATGATTTCATGTATTCAAATGATGGTTCAATTAATGATGATGCAATGTGATCAAATGATGATGTAATGATGAGATAATGGATTATATAACATGATTCAAATATAGATTATAACAATGCATTCTAATAAAGTAATGATAATGCAATTATTAGAAAGGTTGATAACTCTTAATGACCTCTGAATAAAACTAACCTTTGCTGAATAAGGATTTTTAGAGAGTAGAGTAGAGAGGAATTGTAAGGCAGCCTTTCTCACTAAACTACTTTTGTCTCTCAAACGACCTCGTACTTTGTCCAACAGAACCAACATGATAGGTAGAGGTAAGGCCTAAAATAGGTAAGAAAACAATTATTCAATGTTGATATACCCACTCTCTAGATACAGCTACTCTCTAGATACAGCTACTCTCTAGATACAGCTACTCTCTAGATACAGCTACTCTCTAGATACAGCTACTCTCTAGATACAGCTACTCTCTAGATACAGCTACTCTCTAGATACAACTACTCCCCAGATACAACTACTCCCTAGATACAACTATTCCCTAGATACAACTACTCCCTAGATACAGCTACTCCCTAGATACAGCTACTCCCCAGATACAACTACTCCCTAGATACAACTACTCCCTAGATACAACTACTCCTAGATACAACTACTCCCTAGATACAACTATTCCCTAGATACAACTACTTCCTATGCATAGCTACTCCCAGGGAACACTTGTTGTTTTGGTCCTCTTCTATTATATAGACTTCTCCTTACTTATAAGGGAGGCTATTGCTATGGGTCAGTGTTGTGGTGATTAAATCAGCCATGTAATCATTACGATTACCAATTACATAGTGAGCAAACGTAATCATTACAACTACGATTATTAATAGAGGGGCCTCAAGAAATTGTAATGATTACAATTTCAACAATTACTTTTTGTAGTGTATGGACAGAAGTAAACATTCACTTGTCTGTGTTTATTATCACACCCATTAACACTCAATTCACTCAAGTGTAACACATACACAAGGCCTTACTCTTATCACCTAATCAATTTGTGTACGTGTGTGTTTTACCATGGTATATCCTTGTGTTCACTTTTGAGTTTGGTGAGTTCACAGTTCATCCAGAAAATAATAAATTACTAAAGAAAGGGTCCAGTTCTGGTCAAAACACAACACTTTTCGATTACATGTGGTACAAGACAATTTGTATTTAAACAAGGAGTTTTGTATAAAAGGGCATAGCTAGAGACATTTATTTTGCAACAAGAAGAAAATGGCGGCTACCAGTTATTCCTGAAGATTACTTTAGTACACATGATAGCAACTTAGCACACACAAAAATGGAAAAACAACACCACACAAGTAATAAATAAGTCATGTGCACCTTAACAGAAAGGGAAAAGCAAAAACAAACAAAAAGGAAAAAAAGAAAAAAAAGAAAAAAAGAGCGTGCTATTAATAGAGAAAGTACAAGAGTACTGATTGCCATTGAACACAGCTAAATTCAACCGCACAGGATATACAGCGTGCCAGAGTACTGCTGCTCAATCAAGAAATACTTACATGGCATCGATAGGAGCTAGACTTGATCAATTTATTATATCGCTTGCAAAAAAAGATTATATATCTGCTTGTAAGTTGGGACACATTCAAACATGGTGTGGATCGAACTTAAAGAATAGCAAGCTAGCTAGAGGGCTCTCTTTGCTTAGCTTCTTATAGAGATCAAAGGCCATGCTGGGGATTCTCGACTTCCGGAAGGAGTTTGGAAGTGTGAAAACCACACTATTACAGCCTGGGACACTACACTGGAAAGACGTGAAACCACTTATTTAATAATTATGATACATAAATAACTTGTGATGCAAACGATGAATGAATATTGTAAAGTTCACTTTTAAAAGTTGCAGAATTTGATGTATCATATCTTGAAGAGTAATTGGTAGCTGCAATATAATTACAGTAAAAACAATTACAATTACTTTGGAGTATGTAATCATTGTAATTATTTACAATTACAAATTTGATTACAACACTGATAAGGATATAATATTTAAGTTTTGTTTTCACACAGAAACAATCCTGTACATTAAATTGGTTTATAAAATGGTATTAATATGAGTAGTAGTAAAGGTATCCATGCTATTCAGGATCAACAGTACGAGTAACATGATTGAAATAGTACGAGGCAAAGCCTTGTGCTATATTGATTGTTTATGAGTGCTATTGATCCCTAATAGCACAGGTTACCCATGCTATAACTCGCTATTAGTAGGCCAGCTTTTAAAAAAAAAAACATTTGCACCATAGCTACACTGTGTTGTTAACTCATCTCTGTATTTCAGGAGAAGCTTCTTCTGGAACTTCATTTTCAACCTATGGTTTCTCATAATTTGTTGAAAAAATTCCGTCTAATACGGGTAGAACTTCTGCGCTAAAGAACGACATAGTCTCCAATTAGAAACTACTCAAGCTGTACATTTCCAAGGCTAAAGTTGCACGCATGTGCACTCAGTACTATTTCACTTAGCTACTGTAATATTTCACTTAGTTTCCATTTATCACTTGATACTTGTGATGATTTCAATTGATAAATGTGATGATAAACCTTTTTCAATCCACTAATTATGGCTCCTCTCCGGAGGGGGAGGTGTCTCCAGTCGACACTGAAAGGTGTTCTGACGGCATATAATTGGTCTGTTGAACATGAGACTGCAGCAAGCGGTACTACTCAACAGTATAAAGGTAAAATGTGAAGCTCTTGGAAGTCATGAGTTGTTGTAGCTCAGTGGTTGGAGCACTGGTGGCTAAAGCCAGGGGTCCTGGGTTCGATTCCTAGGCGACAACTAAGATTTTTTCACATTTTGCCTCTGCTTCTCTCTAGACCCATTTAAGTGAGAAAATTTCAATCTAGTTTTTATAAAGGGCCAGAACTTGTAAGTATTATTGTTATGTTGAAGTGTAAGTCATTTGTGAGCGAGCTCACCACTAGTACAGCGGTACAGTGCTTTAAGAGAACATCCTATTGAACAATGGACACTTATAATAGAAAGAGGACCAAAACAGCTAGAGTTCCCTTGCCCCAGTGTGCTGTAAGAGAATATCCTAATTTCAATATTATTAATCAATCACATTTTGATGATGCTAATAAAATCCTCATTCCAAACTTTAATACATGTATCACAATTTGATTATTAAAGTTACCTGGATATCTGCAAGTTGTTGAAATATGTGCAGGCTCTTGACTCGAACTAAAGCATGGATATCATGAAGGTGTGCCACAAGGTGCTGTAACATGGAGTCTCTAGCTTCAGTTGTCATAGGTCCCTCCTCTGAACATGGCAACCGACACAACATCTCTCCCAATACTGCCAGCACTCCATTACGAAATGTAACTGATTCTCCATTGAGGTGAGGGAGAAGACAGTTGACTACAGGAACCATGTGCTCTGACTGGTCAGTGCTCAGATTGACCAAGAAAGATGCCAGAGTTTTGGTTCCTCCCACATCCATCACTAAATCAGCAGGATCCTTGGAACCTATTTCTCGAACTATTGTGGTCACCATGGATATGCCAGAAGGACTTTTTGCAGCCACACCCACTATTATGCCCACAACATTGCAAAGGTGCTCAAAATGTTGCAATAACTGAATTAACTTCAGCGTGACACCTATGAATAACAACCAAATCAATTTAATGCTTCAAAACATCTATAAATAATACAACCAAACCAGGTCATTGAATTATGTATAAATAATATAGCCAATACAGAACAAGGATTCAAAATATGTACACTTAGTACAACCAAACCAGACCAATGATTAAAATCTATATAATAATACCCTAGTGTGTCAATAACGAAGATGACCGATGACATTCTGTGGAAAGTGATTAATTATAACTAAAAAGCAGGTGGAACAGACGAGGGAAGGTGGCGTAGGTTTAAAAAAGGAAGGCGAAAGTACAAAAAAGAAGGCAATTAGGCGACTAAAAAGTGGTGGAATCAACAAGTAAAGATGGCATAAGTTTCAAATAGGAAGGCGGAAGTACGAAAAAGAGTACGAAAAAGGAGGCAGAAGTTTTGCAAAGCCAAACTCCACAATCCTGATAGATGGACAGGGAAATTTAGAAACAGGAGAGGTAAACAAAGGAGAAGGGACTCCATAACTCAGAAGAAAGAGCTGAAGAAAGGAAAGGTGGAGAATAAGAATAGCTGAAATAGTTCAGAACAAAGAGAGCAGGAGAGGGAAACTGATGTAACTTTACTAATGGTAGAGAATGATAACAATGAGTAAAAAACACTTTCACTACTGCATTCTCACTTTACAATACGTCAAGCGCCACTGTGTGGCGGGGTACTTACTAGTATGTATAAACAATTCAACCACACCAGATCAATGATTCAAAATATGAATAAATAGTACGACCAAACTAAATCAATGACTCAAAATATGTATAAATAATTCAACCTAACCAGATTAATGATTCAAAATAAGTCTTTAAAATAGCTAGCAATGGCTGCAAGTTCTAATCCTGGCTTAAGGAAGCCAACACAGTCTTGCCCCGTGGACTAACTTTAGACTGGCAGCAGATAAACAGGGCAAGTTTATTTTGAATAACATTACTTTGTTATGTATTATTTATGAAATATCATGATATATCGGTTTATCGTGATAATTCAAGTAAGTATTGTATCGCCTGTGATTATCGAATATCGTCCAGCTTTATACTCACACATTCAAACATGATGAGAAAGAGTAAGAAAAAGTACCACAAGAATACTGCTCTAAATCATTAGCTGAATATTTATGAAATTAAAATACCTTTATTTTGTATTAGCCATGAAAAAGTCCCCCTTGATACAAAAATGTCCCTCTAACAATGAAATGAATAGGGACATTTGATAATTAAAGGGATATTTTCATTAAAGATACATTTGTCACTTAAGGGACACTGTCTTAGTTAAGTTTGGTGGCAGTGGAATCATAGTTAATATCCTATACAGAGTCATTACTATAGCAACACTTACTTAGCATCAGTCCATATTTGGTAGCTGCAGTTGCTAGTACATTAGCCAGTATTTGTGTAAGACTCTTATCTCTAGTAACTGAAGGATTCTCTAGCATTTTGTAGCAGATACTAGTCAGCAAACTAGAAAAATCCTCCATCATGGAGACAAGAGGTGGTTCCCATAGCAACTTCAATTCACTACTGTAGAATTTCCATAACTCCTGCATCAACTTCAACCTCTGCTCATTCCATGATGGTTTACTTGATGACCCTTTACCTCTACCAACCTTGCTCGTAACAATTGCACTCACTTCATTCTCATAATAGAGAGCTAGTTTCACTGCCAAATAGGTCCACATCTATACACACATGCACATACATACATACACACACATACATATTAGTCCCCATCCCTAGCCTGCTCTTTGTTTGTTTCTGTCTCGTGTCTGCTCTGCCTGTAAAAGGGTAGAGTGGAGCATCCTCTCTTATACTATACCATAACTCTTATTGATGTTACTACTACTATTATTACTTTTGTTGTCAGTATCTAATACAATACATAGTCTGAACATGTTGGGTTATTAGTGTGGGATTGTTCTATTGTGGGTTCAGCAGGGTAACTCTGGGCTCAGAAGGGTAACTGTGGGTTCAGCAGGGTGACTGTGGGTTAAGCAGGGTGGCTGTGGGGTTCAGCAGGGTGACTGTGGGTTCAGCAAGGTGACTGTGGGTTCAACAGGGTGACCGTGGGTTAAGTAGGGTGACTGTGGGTTCAGCAGGGTGACTGTGGGTTCAACAGGGTGACTGTGGGTTCAGCAGGGTGACTGTGGGTTCAACAGGGTGACTGTGGGTTAAGCAGGGTGACTGTGGGTTCAGCAGTGTGACTGTGGGTTCAGCAGGGTGGCTGTGGGTTTAGCAGGGTGACTGTGGGTTTAGCAGGGTGACTGTGGGTTCAGCAGGGTGACAGTGGGTCCAGCAGAGTGACAGTGGGTTCAGCAGGGTGACAGTGGGTTCAGCAGGGTGACAGTGGGTCCAGCAGAGTGACAGTGGGTTCAGCAGGGTGACAGTGGGTTCAGCAGGGTGACAGTGGGTTCAGCAGGGTGACAGTGGGTTCAGCAGGGTGACAGTGGGTTCAGCAGGGTGACTGTGGGTTCAGCAGGGTGACAGTGGGTTCAGCAGGGTGACAGTGGGTTCAGCAGGGTGACTGTGGGTTCAGCAGAGTGACTGTGGATTCAGCAGGGTGACTGTGGGTTCAGCAGGGTGACAGTGGGTTCAGCAGGGTGACTGTGGGTTCAGCAGGGTGACTGTGGGTTCAGCAGGGTGACAGAGGGTTCAGCACGGTGACTGTGGGTTCAGCAGGGTGACAGTGGGTTCAGCAGAGTGACAGTGGGTTCAGCAGGGTGACTGTGGGTTTTCACTGCGCGGGTTCAGCAGGGTGCTGCTGGTGGGTTCAGCAGGGTGGACTGTGGGTTCAGCAGGGTGACTGTGGTTCACAGGGTGACTGTGGGTTCAGCAGGGTGACTGTGGGTTCAGCAGGGTGACTGTGGGTTCAGCAGGATGACTGTTGGTTCAGCAGGGTGACTGTGGGTTCAGCAGGGTGGCTGTGAGTTCAGCAGGGAGACTGTGGGTTCAGCAGGGTGACTGTGAGTTCAGCAGGGTGACTGTGGGTTCAGCAGGATGACTGTGGGTTCAGCAGGGTGACTGTGGGTTCAGCAGGGTGACTGTGGGTTCAGCAGGGTGACTGTGGGTTCAACAGGGTGACTGTGGGTTCAGCAGGGTGACTGTGGGTTCAGCAGGGTGACTGTGGGTTCAGCAGGGTGACTGTTGGCAGCAGGGTGACTGTGGGTTCAGCAGGGTGGCTGTGAGTTCAGCAGGGAGACTGTGGGTTCAGCAGGGTGACTGTGAGTTCAGCAGGGTGACTGTGGGTTCAGCAGGATGACTGTGGGTTCAGCAGGGTGACTGTGGGTTCAGCAGGATGACTGTGGGTTCAGCAGGGTGACTGTGGGTTCAGCAGGATGACTGTGGGTTCAGCAGGGTGACTGTAGGTTCAGCTGGATGACTGTGGGTTCAGCAGGGTAACTATTATCCTGTTTCCTTGTGACAGTGGACATTTCTACCCAGCAAGTTACATCATTTTATACACAAGATATGTTTTAAAATGTAAGCTATAAAGACATTCCTCATTCAAGATGTTAGAGTTAACTACCTTCAATGCATTTCTCATATTAGATTTGGTCTTTGGATCCTCTTGAGTCAAGTCTTTCCTTAACATAATATTCGATGAAGCTGATAGGCCTATATACATACACACATATGCTAAACATGTACATAATATAGATAATATTATGATCTTTCAACCAACTGGAAGTATTTAACTATTGTTATCTTAAGAGATAGTTGGAAAGTTAGGTATTAGCTATGGTTTATTAGGCTACTTCTAAATTAAATTTATGATGAGGTGATTTAAAAAAGCCTTTGTGACTACAACCATGACAAAATGCTATTGTTTGCACTTTCATGCACACATTAGCTCACTATCAGATTGACTACCAAAAATCTATCATCCACTTTAGCTATTACATTATAGCATATGAAGCAAACAGGAACTTAAGTGGTGTGGCCATCAAGTAAGCAGTAATAGTTAAGTGATGTAGCCATCAAGTAAGCAGGTTAGTGAATCTGTAATAGTTAAGTGATGTAGTCATCAAGTAAGCAGGTAAGTGAATCTGTAATAGTTAAGTGATGTAGCCATCAAGTAAGCAGTAATAGTTAAGTGATGTAGCCATCAAGTAAGCAGGTTAGTGAATCTGTAATAGTTAAGTGATGTAGTCATCAAGTAAGCAGGTAAGTGAATCTGTAATAGTTAAGTGATGTAGCCATCAAGTAAGCAGGTAAGTGAATCTGTAATAGTTAAGTGATGTAGTCATCAAGTAAGCAGGTAAGTGAATCTGTAATAGTTAAGTGATGTAGTCATCAAGTAAGCAGGTAAGTGAATCTGTAATAGTTAAGTGATGTAGTCATCAAGTAAGCAGGTAAGTGAATCTGTAATAGTTAAGTGATGTAGCCATCAAGTAAGCAGGTAAGTGAATCTGTAATAGTTAAGTGGTGTAGCCATCAAGTAAGCAGGTAAGTGAATCTGTAATATTTAAGTGATGTAGCCATCAAGTAAGCAGGTAAGTGAATCTGTAATAGTTAAGTGATGTAGCCATCAAGTAAGCAGGTAAGTGAATCTGTAATAGTTAAGTGATGTAGCCATCAAGTAAGCAGGTAAGTGAATCTGTAATAGTTAAGTGGTGTAGCCATCAAGTAAGCAGGTAAGTGAATCTGTAATATTTAAGTGGTGTAGCCATCAAGTAAGCAGGTAAGTGAATCTGTAATAGTTAAGTGATGTAGCCATCAAGTAAGCAGGTAAGTGAATCTGTAATAGTTAAGTGATGTAGTCATCAAGTAAGCAGGTAAGTGAATCTGTAATAGTTAAGTGATGTAGTCATCAAGTAAGCAGGTAAGTGAATCTGTAATAGTTAAGTGATGTAGCCATCAAGTAAGCAGGTAAGTGAATCTGTAATAGTTAAGTGGTGTAGCCATCAAGTAAGCAGGTAAGTGAATCTGTAATATTTAAGTGATGTAGCCATCAAGTAAGCAGGTAAGTGAATCTGTAATAGTTAAGTGATGTAGCCATCAAGTAAGCAGGTAAGTGAATCTGTAATAGTTAAGTGATGTAGCCATCAAGTAAGCAGGTAAGTGAATCTGTAATAGTTAAGTGGTGTAGCCATCAAGTAAGCAGGTAAGTGAATCTGTAATAGTTAAGTGGTGTAGCCATCAAGTAAGCAGGTAAGTGAATCTGTAATAGTTAAGTGATGTAGTCATCAAGTAAGCAGGTAAGTGAATCTGTAATAGTTAAGTGATGTAGTCATCAAGTAAGCAGGTAAGTGAATCTGTAATAGTTAAGTGATGTAGCCATCAAGTAAGCAGGTAAGTGAATCTGTAATAGTTAAGTGATGCAGCCATCAAGTAAGCAGGTAAGTGAATCTGTAATAGTTAAGTGATGCAGCCATCAAGTAAGCAGGTAAGTGAATCTGTAATAGTTAAGTGGTGTAGTCATCAAGTAAGCAGGTAAGTGAATCTGTAATAGTTAAGTGATGTAGTCATCAAGTAAGCAGGTAAGTGAATCTGTAATAGTTAAGTGATGTAGTCATCAAGTAAGCAGGTAAGTGAATCTGTAATAGTTAAGTGATGTAGCCATCAAGTAAGCAGGTAAGTGAATCTGTAATAGTTAAGTGGTGTAGCCATCAAGTAAGCAGGTAAGTGAATCTGTAATATTTAAGTGGTGTAGCCATCAAGTAAGCAGGTAAGTGAATCTGTAATAGTTAAGTGATGTAGCCATCAAGTAAGCAGGTAAGTGAATCTGTAATAGTTAAGTGATGTAGTCATCAAGTAAGCAGGTAAGTGAATCTGTAATAGTTAAGTGATGTAGTCATCAAGTAAGCAGGTAAGTGAATCTGTAATAGTTAAGTGATGTAGCCATCAAGTAAGCAGGTAAGTGAATCTGTAATAGTTAAGTGGTGTAGCCATCAAGTAAGCAGGTAAGTGAATCTGTAATATTTAAGTGATGTAGCCATCAAGTAAGCAGGTAAGTGAATCTGTAATAGTTAAGTGATGTAGCCATCAAGTAAGCAGGTAAGTGAATCTGTAATAGTTAAGTGATGTAGCCATCAAGTAAGCAGGTAAGTGAATCTGTAATAGTTAAGTGGTGTAGCCATCAAGTAAGCAGGTAAGTGAATCTGTAATAGTTAAGTGGTGTAGCCATCAAGTAAGCAGGTAAGTGAATCTGTAATAGTTAAGTGATGTAGTCATCAAGTAAGCAGGTAAGTGAATCTGTAATAGTTAAGTGATGTAGTCATCAAGTAAGCAGGTAAGTGAACTATTCATTTAGCTATTCACTATGATGGTAATTATTATGGACTAAATTATCATAACTGTGGGGAGCGAGACAAGGAAGAAGAGAGAAGATGAGAAGGAAGAGAAGTAAGGCAAAGAAGAAGAGAACTTATATGTATTTCATTTTTACGTGATGTGCGTTATTTAGTATTTCATTCAATGTTGTGCGTTTATTTGAGTTTTTGGGTGTGGTCACTGTACGTTTCCATGTGTGGTCACTGAACGTTTCCATGTGTGGTCATTTGTGCGTGCATATAAGAACGGAGTTGTGAGACCTCGTGCCTCAGTTCGTGTGTATGTCAGGTCTTGTTTAACCACTTGATTTCTGTCTGCGTGTCCTTCGTAATTTGTATTATAAATGTGCATCTTACTTAGGCGCAAGCTGCGCTCAGCCACACGTTTTCTGGTGGCAGTGAAACGTTCTTGAAAGTGCGAGGTTGCCTGGTGATTAAGCCCTCCTGACCCCCACAATAACTATTAAAATTTACAAAACAATTACAGAAAAAAAAAAGATAAATTAAGGATGAGAAAGTTGCTGCAGCTAACCCCAAGTTGAAGATGAAGGACAGCCAAAGCCACTCAGAATTAATATAGACAATAGTGGAATAAATGATAATAAACTTACCTGAGCATCAGACTTACCTGTACCCTAACAACAGACCCTGTCTAGAATCAGTACCACAATATACACAATATGAACACAAAGCTAGAAAAGTAACCACCCTAGAAGGAACAACAACTCAGCCGACACACGTGACTAAATTAAGGCGCGTGTAGAGCGAGAAGCTGTGGTTTTTTTCCTTTTCTCATAGACTTTGGTATTGAGCTTTGGAATAGCACTTTCCCTCTGGTTATAGAGTTTATTGAGAAAATATTAACCCTTCTACAGAGTATGATGAGTGTAAGAGTGAGAGATAACACCATATGAAAGTAAAATATAACACTTCATTGAGTATGACAAAATAAAGTTATATTAGTGTCCCCTTGTGGGCCACTTTGCGGCACACCTTGTATATCTGATAATGTGGGTACCTTATATGATAATGTGGGTACCTTGTATGATAATGTGGTACCTTGTATGATAATGTGGGGTACCTTGTATGATAATGTGGGTACCTTGTATGATAATATGGTACCTTGTATGATAATGCGGGTACCTTGTATGATAATGTGGGTACCTTGTATAATAATGTGGGTACCTTGTATGATAATGTGGTACCTTGTATGATAATGTGGGTACCTTGTGATAATGTGAGTACCTTGTATGATAATGTGGGTACCTTGTATGATAATATGGTACCTTGTATGATAATGTGGGTACCTTGTATGATAATGTGGGTACCTTGTATGATAATGTGGTACCTTGTATGATAATGTGGGTACCTTGTGATAATGTGAGTACCTTGTATGATAATGTGGGTACATGTACCTTGTATGATAATGTGGGTACCTTGTATGATAACGTGGGTACCTTGTATGATAACGTGGGTACCTTGTATGATAATGTGGGTACCTTGTATGATAATGTGGTACCTTGTATGATAATGTGGTACCTTGTATGATAATGCTTGTGATAATGTGGTACCTTGTATGATAATGTGGTACCTTGTATGATAATGTGGGTACCTTGTATGATAATGTGGGTACCTTATATGATAATGTGGGTACCCTGTATGATAATGTGGTACCTTGTATGATAATGTGGGTACCTTGTATGATAATGTGGTACCTTGTGATGATAACGTGGTACCTTGTATGATAATGTGGTACCTTGTATGATAATGTGGGTACCTTGTATGATAATGTGGTACCTTGTATGATAATGTGGTACCTTGTATGATAATGTGGGTACCTTGTATGATAATGTGGTACCTTGTATGATAACGTGGTACCTTGTATGATAATGTGGTACCTTGTATGATAATGTGGTACCTTGTATGATAATGTGGTACCTTGTATGATAACGTGGGTACCTTGTATGATAATGTGGTACCTTGTATGATAATGTGGTACCTTGTATGATAATGTGGGTACCTTGTATGATAATGTGGTACCTTGTATGATAATGTGGTACCTTGTATGATAATGTGGTACCTTGTATGATAATGTGGGTACCTTGTATGATAATGTGCCAGCTTAGATCCATGACAGTTTCATTAGCAGGGACTCCAGATACCACTTGATAGAGTAGGGGATACCATTCCTCGATATTACCTTGACCCTGGACATTTAGCTGTCTCTGGTATTCTACATACAGATACACACACACCTGTGATAATACACAGCACCACTGGTGTATGAACATCAGTGTTAACCCTTAGTGTGTCAGTGTTGTGTGCCAGTGTGAACCCTCAGTATGCCAGTGTGAACCCTCAGTGTGTGAGTGTGAACCTCTTCACAGACATTAAATGGCAAGCTATAGCCACGCCCACCGCAAACAACCCTTACCTTCCAATTTTCTTGGAATTTGGTGCTCTTGAATTCTAGTGTACCTAGGAGCACCTCCGCCGGCTGGAGGTATCACGAACTCAGCCAAACTATTCGCCATCTCAATCATGAAAAAGTAAAAGCTACCTGGCGCGCTTGCCGCCAATTGCAGTAAAAACTTGACCTTTCACCTTGTGTAGTGTCGCGCCAGTCTATTCAATGGATGCGATGAAGATATATAGCGTTGGGATTAACAAAGGAGAGCAACTCGGAGGCTGTAAGGCATTTGATGTAGCCATGCAAAAGCCCTGTTGTCTGTATAGTGCTTTTAAGTTTAAGAACAACCACAGCTATTCTATTAGTGTGTTGTTTCAATGTGGCGAGTCTTGGGAGGTAGTTATTGGAGACTACGAACTCATGAGTAACCCGCACGCACTAGATAGAGGGAGTGAGGCGTGGACAATCCTGCCACGCCATATATGGAAGCATAAAGAAGTGACATGCAGTAAGAAGCACAACATGAGAGTGATAATGAAGCAACCATCACCACACTGGAAACAGTTTGGAGTGTACAACTTCCAGCTCGTTAATGATAACTCTAGCAAAACCTTATCAACTGAACCTACATAATTATCCAGCTCAGAATTACATACTTCATCTCATTAAGTGCATTTTAATCTTTATTCCACTCTCTGGCTAAATTGTGTATAAGCAGTCGTTCACGGCATAGATATACAACGCGAAATATCTATGTTCACGGTCAAATCTACTGCTTTATGGAAAGTGCGAGTCGTCCCGTACCATACTTAAGTTTTCCCGCCAAATTTAAGTGGGCGTTGCCATACCAAATATGGGCGGAGTTAATCTGAACGGTTCTGCTGGGCGTGTGCTCAGAGACAGCGGTGGTTATGGGGAACAACCAGACTACTGCTGCTAGTACAGCGGCTGAATCTGCTCAGGCTAAAGTGAAGGTTCCTACTAAGCTTCATTCTCACTGGGAACAATTGTACTTAGAGCTAACAGAATTATCTGACTTGGAGTTAGAAGATGAGTCCAGTAGACAGGCAGCAATCATGGTCAGTACACAGCTGGACCAGTACAAAACTGAACTAGTACACAATAGGACCCAGCACACAGAACTAACTACAGTTGTATGTATCTCTCTAGATATAGCTCAAGGTCCTGTATGCATCACTCTAGATATAGCTCAAGGTCCTGTATGTATCACTCTAGTAGCTCAAGGTTCTGATAATGCTATATTGCTCACTTCACTCTTCAATTGTGTGCTGTAGTTATGGCTGTAGTTCATGAAGGGACTTGAGTTAAGTAATATTTTCCTCTTGTGTTCTAGGAGAGATTCATCTTCCTATTTGGAGGTCCATGTATGACTCCGGGGGAAAAACTCTATGATTATTTCTTTCCTAAGAAATTACTCACTGAAGATAATTTCTTAGTTTCCATGGAAATTATGAAAGAAGAAATTGTGGATAGTAGCAATCCTTCTGAGTTTTTATACAAGGCCATTTTCCCCGATCTGAAAGATGCATTCACTAAAACAGGTAATACAACAAGAGAAACTTCAACATCTATAGGAAGTAAAGGGCTATTATGGGAAGTAGAGAGGTATTATGGGAAGTAGAGAGGTATTATGGGAAGTAGAGAGGTATTATGGGAAGTAGAGAGGTATTATGGGAAGTAGAGAGGTATTATGGGAAGTAGAGAGGTGTTATGGGAAGTAGAGAGGTATTATGGGAAGTAGAGAGGTGGTATTATGGGAAGTAGAGAGGTGTTATGGGAAGTAGAGAGGTGTTATGGGAAGTAGAGAGGTATTATTGGGGAAGTAATGCAGTATTCTTTACAATAATCCACAAACTTTGTATCTGTGAATGTGTTTGTATGTGTACAATGCTGGAGAGAAGGATCTTTGTGTGTTAGTGTGTCTTTTTTTATTTTTATTGGTCTATCTAGAATTGCATTCTTTGATAAGCATGTCAGCTTCCTGTGCTATCAGTGTTGGTTGTCATAGTAACACACCACTACCACCAGAAGATGCTCTGGTACACGCCATAGTGTCCTCAATGGTGAGTCTATGAATGGCCAAGTTGTTGTGGCAACATTGACAATTACAGCTACATGACCATGTGACTATACAACCTGAGCAGGGGTTATTTCAGGGGGAGTAGGGGGTCTTCTCCCCCTCCCTTGGAGTGTTGGGTATTTAATGGTAAAGTTGATTCAGTTCAGTAAGATCTAAAAAGTCAAAGTTCAGTTGACTACACAGATATTTTTCTAGGTTTCTGTTCAGACATCAACAATTTGTATTAAGTCATTATCAGCAATTGTAATCTGCAGATATTCTCGTCAAGTGAGAAAAATTAAACTCAGGCAGCTTCTTCTGCAACCGTTACTTGATACATCTCATCTCATATGTGAACAGCTTCTCTCAACAGATGCTGAATGCCAAATTTTTATTTGAGGAAAATGCAGAAAGAATAATAATTCTGGAAAGGTTAGCCAACAAGACAAGGCTGGTTAATTTTGCATATTGCAGCAAGTCAATAAAGCACCAAAGATGCGAACCCTCAGTGCTAGTGTACACTAGCTAGCTACTAAATCATTTCTCAGGCTAATCAGGTAACGAAATAGCTGTGCATTGAAAGCAGTAGATGTAAATGCTGTTTTCATAAGAGAAGCTAAACACGCAAGGGACGCTCACCAATAGTTTCAACGCGAAACATTTATTCTCAGCATAAGCTGAACTACCGCATAACTGCAAAACATTATTATAGCTCATGTGATTAACTGCAAAACATTATTATAGCTCATGTGATTAACTGCAAAACATTATTATAGCTCATGTGATTAACTGCAAAACATTATTATAGCTCATGTGATTAACTGCAAAACATTATTATAGCTCATGTGATTAAGACAGGGCAAAAGGGAACACCATCCACAAGACCTAGTACCTATTGGAGCTGATAGCTTCGCGTTCTCAAAAAATAACACTGTAAAAGTATTAAATTGTCGTTCAGAGTAAGTTCATACCTAAATCAATGGTTACTTGTCAGTAGTCTCCAAAATCAGAGCATGAACAGACAGACAAATAGACAGTCACAGTTCTAGTGACTCCTCCTTATAGACAAATCCTAATAGTCACAGTTCTAGTGACTCCTCCTTATAGACAAATCCTAATAGTCACAGTTGTGTATATAGAGGAGTCACTAGAACTGTGACTATTAGGATTTGTCTATATATAGAGGAGTCACTAGAACTGTGACTATTAGGATTTGTCTATATATAGAGGAGTCACTAGAACTGAGACTATTAGGATTTGTCTATATATAGAGGAGTCACTAGAACTGTGACTATTAGGATTTGTCTATATATAGAGGAGTCACTAGAACTGAGACTATTAGGATTTGTCTATATATAGAGGAGTCACTAGAACTGAGACTATTAGGATTTGTCTATATATAGAGGAGTCACTAGAACTGTGACTATTAGGATTTGTCTATATATAGAGGAGTCACTAGAACTGAGACTATTAGGATTTGTCTATATATAGAGGAGTCACTAGAACTGTGACTATTAGGATTTGTCTATATCGAGGAGTCACTAGAACTGAGACTATTAGGATTTGTCTATATATAGAGGAGTCACTAGAACTGTGACTATTAGGATTTGTCTACATGTATATATAGAGGAGTCACTAGAACTGAGACTATTAGGATTTGTCTATATATGTGACCGTCTACAGGAAAACCGGGCACAACGCGGCGTGCGTAAATATCAAGAAAAGATCGATCGATTTCTTAAAAATGTATTGTTTCAAGCCGACGGAAGGGAACGGTTAGGTCTATTATAGCGGGAACGACGATAAAACTTGGAGAGCTCAATATCTGGATGCCGACAACTCCGTAAGTGCAAAAAAAATTTTTTTCGAAGGGTGCCGCGTTGTGCCGGGTTTTCCTATAGACGGTCACATATAGAGGAGTCACTAGAACTGAGACTATTAGGATTTGTCTATATATAGAGGAGTCACTAGAACTGAGACTATTAGGATTTGTCTATATATAGAGGAGTCACTAGAACTGAGACTATTAGGATTTGTCTATATATAGAGGAGTCACTAGAACTGAGACTATTAGGATTTGTCTATATATAGAGGAGTCACTAGAACTGAGACTATTAGGATTTGTCTATATATAGAGGAGTCACTAGAACTGTGACTATTAGGATTTGTCTATATATAGAGGAGTCACTAGAACTGAGACTATTAGGATTTGTCTATATATAGAGGAGTCACTAGAACTGAGACTATTAGGATTTGTCTATATATAGAGGAGTCACTAGAACTGTGACTATTAGGATTTGTCTATAATTAGGAGTTTGCACTGTAACTACTGTATATGTAATAAATGGTGAGTATGATTTTTGTTTTATGTATTATTTTTTTAGTATAAACTTTGCAGTACTAGTGAGGCAGATACACGATTGACTGCAGTGAATTACTGGATTTCCCACCATTGTCCCGGACTCTTTAATGGACTTATAATATGGATGTCCAGAATTCTTCAACCCCTTCCTGTAGATGAGCATCATACATTACCTGTTTATCAACTCCCATCTCTCTCAGAAAAAGAACTTGAGAACAAGTTGCATAACCACGTGTTAATATGGCTTCTCTCCACCACTCTACATTCTTCCTTCATGGGATCCAGTCAGGCAAGAGAGGTAATGCACATGAATGGGTGTGGTCAGGATAATAAAAGAGGCGTGGTTATACAAAAATAGTGAGCGATGTGTGGAGTTGTCTTGCAGGTGTGGTTTAATAGTATGTTGAGTGTGGTTGTGTTGGGTGTGGTTGTGTTGGTGTGCTTATCGTGATAGATGTATATATGTGACCGTTTTTGTAAAATCAGCCTATGTAAATGTGGCAAATAATTTTTCCAATAACCACGGGTAAAGTTTTACGGGTTTTTTTTTTTTTTTTTTTTTTTTTTTTTTGATGGAAGATATAGATAAACATCTTTAGCTTAGCTTACAATGCAATTTAATTGTAAGCTCTGGCTAGTCCTAGAACTCACAGTATAAGGCTATGAACATTAGCCAGTTAGACTCTTGTAAGGAACGTTGCTAAGAAAACTTTTGGCATGCTTTCACTAATACAATAGACCCTCACTAATCCAAACAGCTTGGGATCGAAACCACTTCAGATTAGTGAATATTTCGCTAATACAATAGACCCTCACTGATCCAAACAGCTTGGGATCGAAGCCACTTCAGATTAGTGAATATTTCGCTAATACAATATACCCTCACTAATCCAAGCAGCTTGGGATCAAAGCCACTTCGAATTAGTGAATATTTCGCTAATACAATAGACCCTCACTAATCCAAGCAGCTTGGGATCGAAGCCACTTCGGATTAGTGAATATTTCGGACTAGTGAAGTGTATGAATATCATTAAATTGCTGGATGGAACACACGTAATTGAATTGATTATCCAGTACATTGTATTTATACTGTATATTTATTTGTTCATTCATTTACTTTCTCATTCCTCTACAATACTTACTTAATTTTTTAACAATCTTGTAGTTTAATATTGAAGTGAAATAACATATTGAGAAGGTGAACGAAAGATAAAATTACATATTCAATTGTTAGAGAAATAATCAGTTCTTTTTTTCTGTTCCAGTGAACCAAGACCGCCAGTTCCTTCAATTCTTGTAGCACTGATATATACAACCAGCCGTCTGAAGCACTAAATTCTTCTGGTCCAGCACCACCTCTTTGTTCCTTTTTGTTCCTCTTTGTTCCTCTTTGTTCCTTTTTTTTTTATGTAATTGTGTAAAGCTTTGGCCTGCACAATAAGTCCTAAGAGAAAATAAAATGCACAGCATGTTAGTAATGCTAAAGAAACAAATGTACATCAGGTGTCTTTAAGAAACAAATGTACATCAGGTGTCTTTAAGAAACAAATGTACATCAGGTGTCTTTAAGAAACAAATGTACATCAGGTGTCTTTAAGAAACAAATGTACATCAGGTGTCTTTAAGAAACAAATGTACATCAGGTGTCTTTAAGAAACAAATGTACATCAGGTGTCTTTAAGAAACAAATGTACATCCAAAGGAAAAGTGCTTCTTCTAGCTCCCCGTCCCTACCCAGCTTCATTATTTTTGCTGGGCGCTTGCATCCCAGCTTCTGCTTATAACTTCTTAGCTCACTGCCTTTCTTCTTGATGTTTGAAATTGTCGAGATTCCGACACCGTACTTTTCAGACTAAAGCTTATAGCTTGTCTTTTTCTCAATTAGGTCCAAAATCTCTACCTTCTGCTCAATAGTAAGACTAACATGAGCTCTCTTTCCAACCGCTCTAGCTTTTCCTTGGTCCATTTTTTAGCAGTGGCTGCTTTCCCTGTCATCAGACTGCCGTCACGTGAGTACGCACGTGTGAGTTCTCTGATAGTCCGGACTTGCGAGGTTTCGGATTAACGGGATCCGGATGAGCGAGGGTCTACTGTAGTGGGAATCTAATTCACTTACTAGTCTACATAATTCGTGTACTCACGCAATTCTTGGACACGCCCCCTAGCCTTAACAACTCCTTTACGCAAGCGGATTTTTTTCTTTAAAAATCTGCAATAAGTATTGAACAAAATACTGAAGTCTTGTAGGGCGGAGGCGGTTTGTGCTACTGCTTCCAAATTTGGAGGACGCCATCCCAAGGCCCCGTGCAACCTACTAGTAGAAAAAAGAATAGGAAACATTAGATGCCTCGTTTAGGGCAATTTTCCCAAAACCTGTCATATATAATTAAAGCTGGTCTATACCAGCAATGTAGATATAGTATACTGCATTAAGTAAATATACTATTTTTTTCTATATATTTTTTCCCACTGTGATCATACTGCTTGGGACATGGACAAGACATAACTGAAGCTTCACTTGAAGATGAGCTGGACTGCTCTTGAGTAAGCTTTCTTTTTGTTCAACCTTACTGAATTTAGTTGGACGGTGAGTGAGCAAGTGACTGAGGAAGTGACTGAGGAAGTTGCTGCTGTTGCTTCATTTTGCATATACTCACTTCATGCACAGTGTTCACCTTAAGAATCCTTGTCTTTAGGATTTCCATGGCCATTCAGGAAAATAGAAGAACTTGGTAGAAATTTAGCAACAGGCATTGTTGAGACTTGACCAACTCAGCTTGCTTGAAAAGCCAAACTGGCTGTGCTAGATGTTAATTTTGAACTTACAGAGCTATTAGTAAATGTAATAAAACTACAATGCCTGGAATGCAGCTGGAATGGCCAATCCAGCTACTAATTACTTGGACTAAACCAGCTGCTGCATGCAGTTTGAAACAGCTGTATTGAAATACAGGTATAAGGTTTCTTTCCAAAGGATTATAACTGAACAGTTGTTAATAACCTGCTATGGCCTATCTGAAGGACCAGTCTGCCAACTTGATCTGACGCTGACGCGGGCATATAACACAGACGCAACCGATGGCTGGATAGCTTTCAGTCTTGTCTGCGTCCGCAAAAGCGCGCACTCTCACCAATAACAACTCAATGAGTTCTCAGAGGTTGGCAACAAGATTATAACAAAACATGCACACTTTTATTTTAACAACAACCCAGGAAGACCAGTGGGTTTAGAGGTGACCTTATATGGAAGTGGATTAGGATTCGGTAAAGGGAAGTTGAGATGAATTGTGACAGGGAGTGAATTGTGGCGGGAGATGGATCGTATGTGGCTAGCTAGTGTCAACAAAACAAAGGATAAAGATAAAGGCATACATACACAACAATTTTTCAATGTTCAAAGTTCATTGTTTGGGTGAAGTCCCAGACATCCTCCCGGGCGGGGAAGGAGGTGGATCTTGTTCTTGGTTATCATCGGTGAGGAATGGGATGAGTAGATGCGCAGGGCGAAGATACGTCTGGCCTCGGCATTTGATGTGGACGGCTCTCACTTCACCATCATCTCCTGGGTGAACTTCCATGACGATAGCTATGGGCTATTCTCGTACTCTGAGCGTCTCGTCCTTGACGAAGACGAGGTGTCCAGGTCTCAGTTTGAATCCAGGTCGATGCCATTTTGCTCTTTGAGCGCATGAAGCCAGGTATGTGCCGATCCACTGTTGCCATAGATCCGCGGTGAGTCTTTTGACAAGATTCCATCGTTTCAAACTTGATAAGTTTTCTTTCGTCGGGCTTGGTGTCGGAGCGGCCTTGAGCGGTCTGCCTATGAGGAAGTGACCTGCTGTAAGATAGCTTCCTTCTTTAATGTCGTCAACTTGTAGCGGTGCCAAAGGCCTGGAATTGAGGATCGCCTCAATCTCGGTCAGCAATGTGTACATTTCGTCGATTCTCAGGGCATGTGGTTTGAGATTCTTCCTGAGTAGTAACTTCATGGCCTTGACTCCCGCCTCCCACAATCCTCCAAAGTGTGGGGCTCTGGGTGGAATGTGGTGCCACTGTATCGATTGCTCCGAGGCGAACTTGATGACTGCCTTCTTTGTCTCTCCAGATTCCGTGAGTGATTGCAGCTCGCGGATCTCCTCCCGGGCGCCGATGAAATTTGTCCCATTATCGGAGAAGATGTGCGAAGGGCAGCCTCTTCTGGCCACGAAACGTCTCAGGCAGGCGAGAAAGTCGATGGTCGAGAGTGACGAGCAGATGTCCAGGTGGATGGCCTTGGTGCATAGACACACGAATACCACTGCGTAGGTTTTAATATACACGGGTTTCCTAGTGTAGCCTTGGCGGAGTAAGACGAAGTCTACTCCTGTATTGTCAAACGGAGGGGCAGGCGTTGTTCGTGTCGAGGGTAGCATGCCCATCTTCATGCAGAGCGGCTTGGCATATGCTCGTTGGCACGATGGACACGACTTGCTGATTATCTTCAGGAGGTTTCTGAGGTTGGGGATGTAGTAGGTTTCCCCCAAAATAGATGTCATGGCTGATATTCCTGCGTGGCTATAAGTCGTGTGCAGGGAACGAATCAGCAGTCTGGTCTGCTCAGATTTGGCGCTAAGTAACACCAGTTGTTTGGGTTCCTTGGGTGAGGTGGGATTTCTCACTCGGCTGTTGATGAGGATATGCCCATTTTTGGACATGCACAGGTTTGCTCTGGCTAATTGGTGTCCTTTCGGAAGATTGGTCTTTTTCTTGATCGTTTCGAAGACGTCCGCGAAGAATTCTTCTTGCGACATTCGAAAGAGTGTCTCTTTTGCGTCCTTCACTTCTTGCGTGGTGAGGAGCTGAGGTCGAAACTTGTCTTTGAGGTCTGGGTCTGAGTTGCGGATGTATCTACATATCCACGCAAAGACACGATTAAGAACATTAAAATTAGAGAAACGGGAGAGTAAAGAGTTGAGAAGTGAGGAGGGTTGGTAGACAGTTGGGGTATAAACTTGGACTAAATGGCATTGGGTTGAGGATACTGGCAAGGATACTGAAGGTGTCGGCCATTGATCGGGCGGAAAAGGTAGCCACGAAGGTCCAGTCCACCACAGTGTTGACTCGATCAATTCGGAGGCAGGTACACCTCTGCTGGCAAGGTCGGCGGGATTGTCCTTGGATCGAACATGTCGCCAGTGAGAAGGAGGTAGTAGATCTTGGATGCTCTGGACCCTGTTAGCCACGAATCTTTCCAGGTTGGCAGGTTGTTTGGGTAGCCAATGGAGTACGATGGCACTGTCAGTCCAGGCAAATACGTTATGGATGTCGATGTCCAGTGAGGCTCGAGTCTTCTGGATGAGCTTGGCCAGGAGGTGGGCTCCTAGTAGTTCAGCTTTGGGAATTGTCGTTGGCTTTACAGGTAGAACTCTGGCTTTTGCCGTTACCAGTGTGACGGTTGTCTCTCCAGATTGTGTCACGTCTCTGACATAAATTGCTGCGCCGTATGCCACTTGGGAGGCGTCGCAGAATCCATGGAGTGCTCTGAACACGACAGGCTCTGAAGATGGACAAAGTCTTCTGGGGATGGAGTAGTTGGTAATCTTGGGTAGGTCGATGATCCATTGAGACCATCTGGCTGCTATGTCTTCGGGCACTGGCTTGTCCCATGCTAGGGACAGTTTCCAAGTTTCTTGCAGTAATATGCGAGCTGGGATGATGGCTGGAGCGAAGAGACCGAGAATGTCGAAGACTCCCGCTGTCCCAGAAGCAATGATCCTTTTGGTGATCGGAGTTGAAGACTGAGGAATGGTCGGGGTGGAGACGTGGAGTACATCTCTTTCTACATCCCAGTGGATGCCCAAGGCTTTAGGGGCTTGCCTTGGAGTAGGTAGAGTCAGTGGGCATGTCTCGAGTAGTTCAGGAGGTATTCTTGACTTGAGCTCAGAGGAGTTAGTGCGCCATTTCCTGAGGGTCATTCCCGCCTTGGAGAGAAGGTCGCACAGCTCGACTCTGAGTTTGTCTGCTTCTTCCACACTGCTAGCTCCGGACAGGAAATCGTCTACATAGAACGCCGATAGGATGGCTTTTGCTGCAATGGGATGAGATACAGAATAAATATCGGCTAGTTTATGTAATACCTGGGTGGCAAGGAAGGGAGAACAATTGACACCGAACGTCAGGCGTAGCATTCTGCATTCAACGATAGCGTTGTCGTCGTCTCTCATCAGGAACCTGTGGAAGTCGCGCTCAGAGGGATGTAGGAGAATCTCCCGAAACATCTTGGAGATGTCTGCAGACATTCCAACAGGGTGGCATCTGAATTTTAGAAGGACATCAGGAAGGAGAGGGTAAAGGTTTGGACCAGGTAGCAAGGTATCATTCAGTGACGAGCCTGTGGATGTTCTGGCAGATGCGTCGAAGACGGCTCGTACTTTTGTCGTTGTCGAGGAGTCTTTGAAGACTCCATGGACAGGGAGATAGAAGTTGGGCGACAGATTGAGTTGATCTTTGGGAATAATCTCAGCATGGTTGAGTTGAAGGTATTCACGAACTACATCGTTAAACACTTCGAGCTTGTCTTTCGCACGGAGGGAGCGTTCATTCGAAAGGAGTCTTTTGATGGCCTGGCGTCTTGAATTACCAAGCTCTGGAGGCTGTTTCTTTCTCGGTAGGGTGACCACGAATCTTCCCTTGACTCTGGAGAATGTACGGTTGAAGTTTTGAAGGACTTCGTGATCCTCTGCAGAGTGGGGAGATGCTTCTGGCACTTGGTCTAGTTCCCATAGTCGTTGGAGATTGTCTTGTAGGTTTCCAGGCACTGCAGACGTGAGAAGTGTGGATGTTGTTGTGTCACCGTGGAGAGGTCCAGCGATACTCCAGCCGAAGTGAGTGTGGAGCACCTTGAGACCGTCGATCTTCATCGAACCTTCGTCTACGCAGCAGTCCAGATCCATGTTGCCAATGAAAATGTCAACTTCGCCTCCCAATTCTGGGTCGGCCAAGGACAAATCTTTCAGGAATGGCTTCTTGAGGATCGTCTCTCTGTTCTTGGGGACTGGCGCCGGTCTCAACTTCGGCACGACTGTGAAGGTGATCGGTTGGCTTATGAAGGACCTGCAGTGTGACAACAAAGAGGTAACCACACAATGTTTAGAGTACTCACAACCAAAGCTTCCCATCAGGGACATTCTCTGAGGATATCTACAAAGTCCCAGTGAGGATGCTAACTTCTCCGTCATGAGTGAGACAGCTGCTCCAGAGTCCAGCATAGCTCTTGCTCGGGTGCATCGAGTGCCGTTTTCCAGGGAGACAGTGACCGTGTTCGGGAAGGAGGGCATGGCTTGAGGCACCGAAGATGGTGGCTGGTCATCTGGTGACGCGACGTGGTAGTTGCCTGCTGTGTCGGTTGTAGGGGTAGGAGGTGGGTTGAGCTGTTCTCTTTCCTTGTGGAGGAGTGAGTGGTGTCGTCCATTGCATGTGCGACAATTAAATTTTGAAGGACAGAATTTGCAGCCATGTTGGTCGGAGAAGCAGTTCACGCATAGCCTCTTTTCTCTGACTAGCTTGTTCCGTCGATCAACGTCCATGGCGGCAAAACTTCTACATCTGATGAGTGCGTGGCTCTCGTTGCACGCCACACACGACTTGGGAGATGGCTTCTTGGGTTGGCTTGACGGTGTGGGATAAGGCTGAGTCGTAGCGGTGGCCGTGGAAGGTTTGATAGATGGAGACATGTGTAGGCATCTCTTCTCAATGAAGACACTCAAGTCGTCCATGTCCGGTGAGGCTAGCTTTTCGCCCGCGTACTTGTCCCAGTCGTCCTTGAGATCGTCGCCAAAAGAGGCTTTGGCGAGATAAACTAGGAAGGCTGATAACGAGTTCCCTACGTAGGGCTTGAGGGAGTCCAGGCCTAACACGTACTGCTCTCGGAGGAGTGAGAGGCCTTCGTAGGTTCTTGTGAACTTGTTGGGAGCCGTTACTTTCTTTATGAGTAGAGGGATGACAACTTGTGGGCGACCGAAGCGTAATCTCAGCTTGTCGAGGATCTTCTCTACAGGAGCGTCATCTATCGGAAAAGATCTTACTATGGCTTTTGCCTCCTGGGTGGTGAGCGCCTCCATGAGGAGCGATCTCTGATCCAAGTTGCTGAAGCCGGAGGCTCTGGTCTTGATGGCGGTGGAGAAGAGCGTCTCGAAGTGGCGCCAATTGATGGGATTTCCGTCAAACTTCGGCAGAGCGACGGTGATGGGTGCTGCTCTTACTGTGGAGTGAGCTGGCGTAGATACTAAGGAAGAGGCTCTGGAGGGAGAATCTTCCTCAGCTTTGGCAATATCGGCGGTGAGCGTGGTGGCTCCTTCATTAATCTTGTGGGCTATTTCTGCTATGATATCTTCATCTGGAAATTCGTCTGCTGACGACAGGAAGGCCGTGGAGGCTTCGAGGAACTTCTGTACAAGCTTCCTAAACGATGCTTTGGTGGGCTCATTGACAGCCTGTAAGCGCTGGAACTCTTGGAGGAGAGCTTTGCCTTGTCTCCACAGTTCATGCATAGCACGTAGGTCACTTATTTGTTCCTTGATGGTAGCGTGGACATCGTCTCTGGTGTCTCGTTCTCCAGATTCTGTTTCGGTTGCTGTTGGATCGTCGATAACTAGATCGTCGATCAGCTCCTGGAGTTCATCGTGCTCTCGAATCTCTTGTTCCAAGTCGTTGGAAAGCTTGTCTAGTTTGTGTCTCGGGAGATCTTTGATAGACAAAGCTTGAATATTCGCGAGGCGTTTCTGGATACGAGTCACTTGTCCACGTCTGTTTGCTCTTTTTCTTTTTAAGGTGTCCAGCTGGGCCACTGCAGGTGCTGGTTCCGCCATTGCTGCGCACAAAGGGGACGACAGGCTCGCTGAGATGGACGCTTGTGGAGAGTTGAATGGAGTAGGTGGTCTTCGACGAGGTGATGGAGTTGACGTCGATGGCTTAGTGTAGGGCTTCGCTGCTTCTTGTCGAGGCTCGAAGGACCATGAACAGTTGTTAATAACCTGCTATGGCCTATCTGAAGGACCAGTCTGCCAACTTGATCTGACGCGGGCGTATAACACAGACGCAACCGATGGCTGGATAGCTTTCAGTCTTGTCTGCGTCCGCAAAAGCGCGCACTCTCACCAATAACAACTCAATGAGTTCTCAGAGGTTGGCAACAAGATTATAACAAAACATGCACACTTTTATTTTAACAACAACCCAGGAAGACCAGTGGGTTTAGAGGTGACCTTATATGGAAGTGGATTAGGATTCGGTAAAGGGAAGTTGAGATGAATTGTGACAGGGAGTGAATTGTGGCGGGAGATGGATCGTATGTGGCTAGCTAGTGTCAACAAAACAAAGGATAAAGATAAAGGCATACATACACAACAATTTTTCAATGTTCAAAGTTCATTGTTTGGGTGAAGTCCCAGACAATAACTGTCCCTTGAATACCAGTACTTATAGAGGTAGCTACATATAGCCCAGTTAATATATATATAATATATATATATAATACTTACTACATAGTCAGAGTATGATATGGCGAGATATTTCAATATTAATTTATTTTTATGAGCCAGAGTCAAGTGAAAATAAAGCCTGAGAGTGAAATATCTCGTTATATCACCTCTGAAGAGTGTAATGAGTGAATATTTCACTTCTGTTATTTGTACTAGGTTGGTAACTCATGTTCTAACCTCGTTGGGTATACATCTTTAGAGAATAATAGTAAGGCGTGTAAATTGCCCATTAAAATTGTGTGGGAAAAATCGCTGTTCAATTGAAATTGTAAGTAACTAAGTGAAATACCACGGAAACTAAGTGAAATACCACAGTAGCTAAGTGAAATAGTATGGGTAAGTGTGTATGCAGCAGCTCTCGCCTTGGAAAAGTAACAGTTCAAGTAGTTTCAAGTTGGAGTTTATGTCATTCTTTACCGCAGAAGCTCTACTTGTATTAGACTAAAAAATTTTAACAGACTATAAGGAGCCATTGGTTGAATACAAAGTTCCAGAGGAAGCTAATCCTGGAACACGGAGATTGTGAGTGAAGGATGCAGTGAGCTAGTGCAAATGAAACTTGTGTACTATTAGTGAGTGATAGCATGAATAACCTGTGCTTTTAGGATTAATAGCACGGTCCCATGCTTTTACTCATACAAGTAGTGGTGTGCTTGTGGAGAGTAGCCTATAGTTATAGTTTTACTCATACAAGTAGTGGTGTGCTTGCAGAGAGTAGCCTATAGTTATAGTTTTACTCATACAAGTAGTGGTGTGCTTGCAGAGAGTAGCCTATAGTTATAGTTTTACTCATACAAGTAGTGGTGTGCTTGTGGAGAGTAGCCTATAGTTATAGTTTTACTCATACAAGTAGTGGTGTGCTTGTGGAGAGTAGCCTATAGTTATAGTTTTACTCATACAAGTAGTGGTGTGCTTGCAGAGAGTAGCCTATAGTTATAGTTTACTCATACAAGTAGTGGTGTGCTTGCAGAGAGTAGCCTATAGTTATAGTTTTACTCATACAAGTAGTGGTGTGCTTGCAGAGAGTAGCCTATAGTTATAGTTTACTCATACAAGTAGTGGTGTGCTTAGCCTATAGTTATAGTTTTACTCATACAAGTAGTGGTGTGCTTGCGGAGAGTAGCCTATAGTTATAGTTTTACTCATACAAGTAGTGGTGTGCTTGTGGAGAGTAGCCTATAGTTATAGTTTACTCATACAAGTAGTGGTGTGCTTGCAGAGAGTAGCCTATAGTTATAGTTTTACTCATACAAGTAGTGGTGTGCTTGTGGAGAGTAGCCTATAGTTATAGTTTTACTCATACAAGTAGTGGTGTGCTTGCGGAGAGTAGCCTATAGTTATAGTTTTACTCATACAAGTAGTGGTGTGCTTGCGGAGAGTAGCCTATAGTTATAGTTTTAAACTACAACCGGATTTATTTCTTAAATCTGGTGGTTGAATTGTACTGTTTGTTGTTGTTGTTGTTGTTGTTGTTGTTGTTGTTTACACAAAGGCACTAACTTATGACAAAAAATAATTTATTGAATATACTGCTTTGCCTTACTAAGTTCAGTAGTTCCATTTTAACATTACAAGTATATAGCGATTAACAATTCATTTAGCTAACTGCAGCACTCTTCAAGTTTGTGTTACTTCCATTATTTGAAAGTTCTGGCTTATAAATTTGATATGGAGTTATATTAAATTTGATATGGAGTTATATTAAATTTGATATGGAGTTATATTAAATTTGATATGGAGTTATATTAAATTTGATATGGAGTTATATTGAAGTCATAACAAAGTAAGCATTTTTGGAAGATAGCTGTTCCCTGAAAGCTGAAATCTTTTAGGGTTTTGTTTTTACTGAATATCCCAGTAGAGGGGCTAACCCTAAACAGAGTGCACATTGCACCATACTCTCTGATAAACTTTACAAGCAGTGGAGCAGTCTGGACACCAGTACTGGTGGTTCATGTAAAAGCCATATACAATACTAGTACATATGTTGTATGTGGGATATTTTTGGGCTCTGGATCGATACAGCTGCTGTTCTCAGTGATTGATATGTTCAAATACTCGTAAGCTGTCCAGCTATGACAAAAAACATGAAATGTACATGTCAGAAAAGTACTGTGTCAATTCTAGCCATGAACATGGGTGTGTGTATGTATAGGCATGCAATCACCCAACTGGAGGGGTGTGGTCTCGTCTCTATAGCAGCAGTTGTCATGGTTTCTCTCTGAACAGATTCAAGCATCATTGCTATGACTACCGGTATCCCTCGGTGATGTTGCTAACCTGCACTGGTTCAGATGAAGAGTCCTATGTGCTGGCTTTAGCACTGGATACAGAATGGAGGTACTCTATTTGACAGGAAACCTAGCTAGGGAACTCGTGGGCAAGAAACCTGTCTAGAGGGACACTTTGACAGTTCACTCATTCACCATCACTGTGTCCTACATGACACACTATAGTATGTCCAGGTTGAGTTGGTGCAGTAAAAACTGTTAAAAACTTTTGAACGGAAGTACTGCTTCCGTGGGTTTGTACCATTCAAAAGCTCGTGTCGAAGCGGTCCAGAAAATTCCCTTTAAAAACTTTAGAGCCAGTGGGAAAGTGCAGTTTCAAAACTCAATAGAAAAGTCTATGGGAATAAATAAAATCCACATGTTTCCCGCACTACACGGAGCAGGATTTAGTCACACGCTCAAACCGGGCCAACCACATGCACAGTACCTTAGAGACAATTGTAAACAAAACGCAGTCGTAGTTTGGGGACTTCGTTTCTACCCTTCTGCTTGACATTCTTGTTCAATTTAAGCTCAGGACTTTGTTGCTATTTAACAAGAGCAAGCTACAATGTGAGGTATGTTTGTAACACAGGTTATTTGTCCACTCAGATTTTCTTACCACTTAAATAGGACCTGTTTATTTAGAAACTCGGCCAATTTACTGTTTGTGGACCTGTCCAGGTCTACCCGGACCTTATGTGTGCAAGATAACGTGTCATCCAATAATGCATGAACTTTGAACTTGTTAATTGGTTTGTTTGTGTAGCTATTGATTGTTTGGCCCTTCCCAGTCTCCTCCTGTCTGAGTTCTGTATGCAGGCACCACCCACTAAACCCAATGATATATATCACTCTTTTTTCCCTGCTTTGTATTCTTTCCATTTTTGTTGAAGAATCTGAAACCTCGTTGCTGCAAGCTCAGTATCTATACTTAATCTATCTCCTTAGCTTTGCCTTCATAGTAGCCATCGTTTATCTATTTTATCTATCAGTAGTCACTCTAGCTTGTACTTAGCCTAGCTAGCTGTGGTTGCTAAGTACTGCTCAATCTAAATAAATGGATAGAGCTGGTCCTTCCCATTGCTCATCACTAGCTGTGAGGTGCCTTACAACCACCCCACACAGGACCAAGATAGCTAATACGATATACAATTCATCATCGACTATATGCCACTATTTATGATTTAGCTATCCATTACACCTCATATCTATATATGTCGGGTTCTCTGTGGTTATGGGCAATGCTCTTTACCACCCTCCAAATCCTGCTTGTAGCTACCACTATTTCATGTCATCATAAAATTATATTAATAATATGTCAATTTTTTGTATAATTTAAAAAAAATTGAAATTTAACAAGTAGATAGAAAATAATGTAAAATCATGAATAAAATGATATGAATGATTCAGTTTGAAGGACATAAAGTAATACTGGAATGTGTGGCCATCTGAATGTGTAGGTGATGTACTGGATTCTTCACATTACTGTTGAGTACTTCAGAAGTTCCTCACACCAAGAAAGTAAGAATAGAATTTAAATACACGCTTAAGCACACAACAATCAGACTTACTTGAGGAGGAGTTCAGCTGCGGTCCTGCACTTCTTTTCCTCGAAGATTTGTGCTACATTAGTAGCTCCGCATCACCCTCTGCTACCTTCAGCCAGTTTGAGCGCACAACTAGAAGCTCATATAAACGATAAACTACGAGTGATTAGTTATAACCTGGCATATAGCGTCGAAGTTTTCGCATATTTCAGCTACTACTGTCATTAATTTCCGGTTTCGCCAAGTGCATTCCTCTTTTGCCACATTTGTGGTCGCACCAACTCAACCTGGACATATTATAGTTTACTCACTCACTCACCATCACTGTGTGCTACAGGACACACTAGTTCACTCACTCACTCACCATCACTGTGTGCTACAGGACACACTAGTTCACTCACTCACCATCACTGTGTGCTACAGGACACACTAGTTCACTCACTCACCATCACTGTGTGCTACAGGACACACTAGTTCACTCACTCACCATCACTGTGTGCTACAGGACACACTAGTTCACTCACTCACCATCACTGTGTGCTACAGGACACACTAGTTCACTCACTCACCATCACTGTGTGCTACAGGACACACTAGTTCACTCACTCACTCACCATCACTGTGTGCTACAGGACACACTAGTTCACTCACTCACCATCACTGTGTGCTACAGGACACACTAGTTCACTCACTCACTCACCATCACTGTGTGCTACAGGACACACTAGTTCACTCACTCACTCACCATCACTGTGTGCTGCTCACTCACTCACCATCACTGTGTGCTACAGGACACACTAGTTCACTCACTCACTCACCATCACTGTGTGCTACAGGACACACTAGTCACTCACTCACTCACCATCACTGTGTGCTACAGGACACACTAGTTCACTCACTCACCATCACTGTGTGCTACAGGACACACTAGTTCACTCACTCACTCACCATCACTGTGTGCTACAGGACACACTAGTTCACTCACTCACTCACCATCACTGTGTGCTACAGGACACACTAGTTCACTCACTCACCATCACTGTGTGCTACAGGACACACTAGTTCACTCACTACTCACCATCACTGTGTGCTACAGGACACACTAGTTCACTCACTCACTCACCATCACTGTGTGCTACAGGACACACTAGTTCACTCACTCACTCACCATCACTGTGTGCTACTGGACACTATAACAATATAGAGCATATATATATATATATATATATATTAGCTTTCTAGCAAACTATAATAAGTAATAATTAGACCATAGTTTCAAGGAATTATCACTGATAACTGTCCCGATCCTGAGGAAGATGTTGGTTATCTAGCGAAAGCTCTGAGAGTTGTCATGGTTTAATCATAGTTATCTTTTTCCTTTCTATAGAATAACACAGAGGAATAATAGTTTTCATCCATGGCTGTTACCACAGCAATTATAGTATAATTATCTTTAAACATTATAGAATAGCTACAAAAGGTATATAATAATTTAATGTATTAATAACTGTAATTAACAATATCTAATAATTTAGATTTTTAACAATTTACTACAACATTTTATAAATAAGTTTTGAAGTTTTGTATTAAAATTTTCAGGCGCTTGTAAAAATAGTTCTTTGTAACTGTTTATTAGAGAAGGAAGTTTCTATTTTGGCAGAGAGCATTTCAAGTTAATTCAACTCATTCCCACTTTCTCAGTATTGGCAGGTACATCATATGTATAGTATGTATGTATGTGTGTGAATATGGGTAATCGTGTGGGTGAGAACTGAGTAGTAAACTCGTGCTGTAGTCTACTAGTTGACCAGACTAGTAAACTCGTGCTGTAGTCTACTAGTTGACCAGACTAGTAAACTCGTGCTGTAGTCTACTAGTTGACCAGACTAGTAAACTCGTGCTGTAGTCTACTAGTTGACCAGACTAGTAAACTCGTGCTGTAGTCTACTAGTTGACCAGACTAGTAAACTCGTGCTGTAGTCTACTAGTTGACCAGACTAGTAAACTCGTGCTGTAGTCTACTAGTTGACCAGACTAGTAAACTCTTGCTGTAATCTACTAGTTGACCAGACCAGTAAACTCGTGCTGTAGTCTACTAGTTGACCAGACTAGTAAACTCGTGCTGTAGTCTACTAGTTGACCAGACTAGTAAACTCGTGCTGTAGTCTACTAGTTGACCAGATTAGTAAACTCTTGCTGTAATCTACTAGTTGACCAGACCAGTAAACTCGTGCTGTAGTCTACTAGTTGACCAGACTAGTAAACTTGTGCTGTAGTCTACTAGTTGACCAGACTAGTAAACTCTTGCTGTAATCTACTAGTTGACCAGACTAGTAAACTCGTGATGTAGTTTACTAGTTGACCAGACTAGTAAACTCGTGCTGTAGTCTACTAGTTGACCAGACCAGTACACTCGTGCTGTAGTCTACTAGTTGACCAGACTAGTAAACTCGTGCTGTAGTCTACTAGTTGACCAGATTAGTAAACTCTTGCTGTAATCTACTAGTTGACCAGACCAGTAAACTCGTGCTGTAGTCTACTAGTTGACCAGACTAGTAAACTCGTGCTGTAGTCTACTAGTTGACCAGACTAGTAAACTCGTGCTGTAGTCTACTAGTTGACCAGACTAGTAAACTCTTGCTGTAATCTACTAGTTGACCAGACCAGTAAACTCGTGCTGTAGTCTACTAGTTGACCAGACTAGTAAACTCGTGCTGTAGTCTACTAGTTGACCAGATTAGTAACTCTTGCTGTAATCTACTAGTTGACCAGACCAGTAAACTCGTGCTGTAGTCTACTAGTTGACCAGACTAGTAAACTCGTGCTGTAGTCTACTAGTTGACCAGACTAGTAAACTCGTGCTGTAGTCTACTAGTTGACCAGACTAGTAAACTCTTGCTGTAATCTACTAGTTGACCAGACCAGTAAACTCGTGCTGTAGTCTACTAGTTGACCAGACTAGTAAACTTGTGCTGTAGTCTACTAGTTGACTAGACCAGTAAACTCTTGCTGTAATCTACTAGTTGACCAGACCAGTAAACTCGTGCTGTAGTCTACTAGTTGACCAGACTAGTAAACTCGTGCTGTAGTCTACTAGTTGACCAGACTAGTAAACTCTTGCTGTAATCTACTAGTTGACCAGACTAGTAAACTCGTGATGTAGTTTACTAGTTGACCAGACTAGTAAACTTGTGTTGTAGTCCACTAGTTGACCAGACTAGTAAACTCTTGCTGTAATCTACTAGTTGACCAGACCAGTAAACTCGTGCTGTAGTCTACTAGTTGACCAGACTAGTAAACTTGTGCTGTAGTCTACTAGTTGACTAGACCAGTAAACTCGTGCTGTAGTCTAGGTCAACTAGTAAACTTGTGCTGTAGTCTACTAGTTGACCAGACTAGTAAACTCGTGATGTAGTTTACTAGTTGACCAGACTAGTAAACTCGTGCTGTAGTCTACTAGTTGACCAGATTAGTAAACTCTTGCTGTAATCTACTAGTTGACCAGACCAGTAAACTCGTGCTGTAGTCTACTAGTTGACCAGACTAGTAAACTCGTGCTGTAGTCTACTAGTTGACCAGACTAGTAAACTCGTGCTGTAGTCTACTAGTTGACCAGATTAGTAAACTCTTGCTGTAATCTACTAGTTGACCAGACCAGTAAACTCGTGCTGTAGTCTACTAGTTGACCAGACTAGTAAACTTGTGCTGTAGTCTACTAGTTGACTAGACCAGTAAACTCTTGCTGTAATCTACTAGTTGACCAGACCAGTAAACTCGTGCTGTAGTCTACTAGTTGACCAGACTAGTAAACTCGTGCTGTAGTCTACTAGTTGACCAGACTAGTAAACTCTTGCTGTAATCTACTAGTTGACCAGACTAGTAAACTCGTGATGTAGTTTACTAGTTGACCAGACTAGTAAACTTGTGCTGTAGTCTACTAGTTGACCAGACTAGTAAACTCTTGCTGTAATCTACTAGTTGACCAGACCAGTAAACTCGTGCTGTAGTCTACTAGTTGACCAGACTAGTAAACTTGTGCTGTAGTCTACTAGTTGACTAGACCAGTAAACTCGTGCTGTAGTCTACTAGTTGACCAGACTAGTAAACTTGTGCTGTAGTCTACTAGTTGACCAGACCAGTAAACTCGTGATGTAGTTTACTAGTTGACCAGACTAATAAAGTCATACTGTAGTCTACTAGTTGACCAGATTAGTAAACTCGTGCTGTAGTCTACTAGTTGACCAGACTAGTAAACTTGTGCTGTAGTCTACTAGTTGACCAGACTAGTAAACTCGTGATGTAGTTTACTAGTTGACCAGACTAATAAAGTCATACTGTAGTCTACTAGTTGACCAGATTAGTAAACTCTTGCTGTAATCTACTAGTTGACCAGACCAGTAAACTCGTGCTGTAGTCTACTAGTTGACCAGACTAGTAAACTTGTGCTGTAGTCTACTAGTTGACCAGACTAGTAAACTCTTGCTGTAATCTACTAGTTGACCAGACTAGTAAACTTGTGATGTAGTTTACTAGTTGACCAGACTAATAAAGTCATACTGTAGTCTACTAATTGGCTAGACAAATATGTTATTAATCAATGTTTGTAACTGGAAGTTGTTTATTGTATCCATAGTAACAAGAAGTATGTAATTTATCAATGTTTGTAGCTGGAGCTCATTTATTATCTCTTAATGACAAGCAGCGTGGATTTCCTAAAGGCTTACGAGTGAGGACTTCAGAAAAGAACAATTCATGGATATTTGAAGTTCAAGAATCTCTAGATAGAGCAAGAATTGGTGAGGGGGACTGGATGGGAGTGGTAGACATAAGTGTGTGGGGGTGTGGTGGCTCTGAAGCTCTTGAAGCACAACAGAAGATGAAGACCTGGGCCCAAAATGAAATTATAAGAAGAAGACAAGTAAGTCAATTAAGTGTACTCACATTAGATAAGTTTTTTAAAGATAGCATTCGAGCATTCATACTTTCATAAATATTTCATGGCAATTGTATTTGTGCATGTTACATAATGTTTCAGGTTGGTAAACCATTTCTTCTCCATGTTGAAAGTCCATTGTTTTATGATTCTCTGTAACATTTGATATTGTATTAGATAAATCGTCGTGATCTGCGTGAGCAGTGGATGGACAGCCCGGATCGTGCCATCCTTCAAATGGGAGGTGTCGATACAGATAGAGCAAGAGAACGTCCTATGTAACACTTACCTTCATTTCACTTCTGATTTTTATGGCAAATCTATTTCATTCATTGCATTTTATATATAAATATTTTAAACAGTAAATTTGCTTGACAAGGTAGAATGTCAGTAGCTAAGATATGAAAATGGCAATTTTCTGATACTACAAGATGTTGGGCCACAAGAATGAGTCCTTTTTACTCTTGTAGTCCTGCAGCTGGTAGTGTTACCACCACGGATATGTTCAGGAAAGATGTTATTATAATGCAAGAATAAACATGAATACATTCACAAAATCCAATGTCTTGACAATGTTAGCTCCTTTATAGGTAATGAGTGTAGCCTTCAGCTAATAATATCACAACCAGTCAAAATAAAGATAACATGATATCAGAGTAATATAAGTTGTGCTGATTATTAATGTGCATAGCTGTATCTATGTGGGCCCTACATGAGGGTCAGGGGAGGGTTCACAGGGGAGCTAAAAGGGCCATGCATGCTCCCCATCCCAACTATGTAGCTCTTAACAGATAGGGCGCGTGCAGTAGAGTTGTGTGTAATGTAAAATGCAAGAGTTTCTCAAGCAACTCTTGTGGACTCCACTTGTGTTGCAGCAGGAAAATAGTCTGAAAGAGAGTCACTGTTTGTGGGGACTGTCATATAATAGTCTGAAAGAGAGTCACTGTTTGTGGGGACTGTCATAAAATAGTCTGAAAGAGAGTCATTGTTTGTGAGGACTGTCATAAAATAGTCTGAAAGAGAGTCACTGTTTGTGGGGACTGTCATAAAATAGTCTGAAAGAGAGTCATTGTTTGTGAGGACTGTCATAAAATAGTCTGAAAGAGAGTCATTGTTTGTGGGGACTGTCATATAATAGTCTGAAAGAGAGTCATTGTTTGTGGGGACTGTCATATAATAGTCTGAAAGAGAGTCATTGTTTGTGGGGACTGTCATATAATAGTCTGAAAGAGAGTCATTGTTTGTGAGGACTGTCATATAATAGTCTGAAAGAGAGTCATTGTTTGTGGGGACTGTCATATAATAGTCTGAAAGAAAGTCACTGTTTGTGGGGACTGTCATATAATAGTCTGAAAGAGAGTCATTGTTTGTGGGGACTGTCATATAATAGTCTGAAAGAAAGTCACTGTTTGTGGGGACTGTCATATAATAGTCTGAAAGAAAGTCACTGTTTGTGGGGACTGTCATATAATAGTCTGAAAGAAAGTCACTGTTTGTGGGGACTGTCATATAATAGACTGAAAGAGAGTCATTGTTTGTGGGGACTGTCATATAATAGTCTGAAAGAAAGTCACTGTTTGTGGGGACTGTCATAAAATAGTCTGAAAGAGAGTCATTGTTTGTGGGGACTGTCATATAATAGTCTGAAAGAAAGTCACTGTTTGTGGGGACTGTCATAAAATAGTCTGAAAGAAAGTCACTGTTTGTGGGGACTGTCATATAATAGTCTGAAAGAAAGTCACTGTTTGTGGGGACTGTCATAAAATAGTCTGAAAGAGAGTCACTGTTTGTGAGGACTGTCATAAAATAGTCTGAAAGAGAGTCATTGTTTGTGAGGACTGTCATAAAATAGTCTGAAAGAGAGTCACTGTTTGTGAGGACTGTCATAAAATAGTCTGAAAGAGAGTCATTGTTTGTGAGGACTGTCATAAAATAGTCTGAAAGAGAGTCATTGTTTGTGAGGACTGTCATAAAATAGTCTGAAAGAGAGTCATTGTTTGTGGGGACTGTCATAAAATAGTCTGAAAGAGAGTCATTGTTTGTGAGGACTGTCATAAAATAGTCTGAAAGAGAGTCATTGTTTGTGAGGACTGTCATAAAATAGTCTGAAAGAGAGTCACTGTTTGTGGGGACTGTCATAAAATAGTCTGAAAGAGAGTCATTGTTTGTGAGGACTGTCATAAAATAGTCTGAAAGAGAGTCACTGTTTGTGAGGACTGTCATAAAATAGTCTGAAAGAGTCACTGTTTGTGAAGACTCATAAAATAGTCTGAAAGAGAGTCATTGTTTGTGAGGACTGTCATAAAAGTCTGAAAGAGTCACTGTTTGTGGGGACTGTCATAAAAGTCTGAAAGAGTCACTGTTTGTGGGGACTGTCATAAAAGTCTGAAAGAGTCACTGTTTGTGGGGACTGTCATAAAAGTCTGAAAGAGTCACTGTTTGTGAAGACTCATAAAATAGTCTGAAAGAGAGTCATTGTTTGTGAAGACTCATAAAATAATCTGAAAGAGAGTCATTGTTTGTGAAGACTGTCATAAAATAGTCTGAAAGAGAGTCACTGTTTGTGAAGACTCATAAAATAGTCTGAAAGAGAGTCACTGTTTGTGAGGACTGTCAAGCTAATACTGTTTGTTGCTGAAGTAGTAGCACTAAGTAGTTCCGCATTTCTATCTCTTGTAGAAAAAGTTTAATCATTTACAGAAATATCTTCTTACGTAACATATACATAGATCACTATAGATACTAGATGAACCTAAAAATATTCAAGATAAAAAATTGCTAAATCTAGAATGTCAGTTCAGTACACATTGTAAGTTCATGAGACAACCACTCCCCAGACCACACCCCCATAGTCTATGCATTGTAGGAGGAGGCTGAAACATCTCCTCCATGTCCAGTCCAATTGGTGTGAATGAACTCGCCGGGCTTGCTCAGTAACTCGTACGTATGAGCTCCAAAATAATCTCGCTGAGCTTGGATCAGGTTAGCTGGCACGCGTGCAGATCTACAAATAAAATATAGCTAGACACTTGCATCTCAAATTATACTCAAATACAAATGAGTTGTGAGAAATAGGTAAAGTAGAGAAGTAGGTAAAGTAGAGGAGTAGGTAAAGTAGAGGAGTAGGTAAAGTAGAGGAGTAGGTAAAGTAGGAGTAGGTAAAGTAGAGGAGTAGGTAAAGTAGAGGAGTAGGTAAAGTAGAGGAGTAGGTAAAGTAGAGGAGTAGGTAAAGTAGAGGAGTAGGTAAAGTAGAGGAGTAGGTAAAGTAGAGGAGTAGGTAAAGTAGAGGAGTAGGTAAAGTAGGAGTAGGTAAAGTAGAGGAGTAGGTAAAGTAGAGGAGTAGGTAAAGTAGAGGAGTAGGTAAAGTAGGAGTAGGTAAAGTAGAGGAGTAGGTAAAGTAGAGGAGTAGGTAAAGTAGAGGAGTAGGTAAAGTA
>WLWD01002472.1_pt1 | contig 42980 bp, 30 predicted proteins | sample 6712731 | NCBI WGS metagenome assembly WLWD01 (sample SAMN12718690, study PRJNA576275) | sponge metagenome | isolation source: marine sponge | host: Mycale hentscheli | place: New Zealand: South Island, Marlborough, Capsize Point | collected 2014-11-01 | reverse complement strand
GGAGTAGATGTGTGGGAGTATAATTATGGGAGTAGATGTATGGGAGTAGATGTGTGGGTGTAGAATTATTGGAGTAGAATTATGGGAGTAGATGATGGGAGTAGATGTATGGGAGTAGATGTATGGGAGTAGATGCGTGGGAGTAGATGTATGGGAGTAGATGTGTGGGAGTAGAATTATGGGAGTAGATGTATGGGAGTAGATGTGTGGGTGTAGAATTATTGGAGTAGAATTATGGGAGTAGATGTATGGGAGTAGATGTATGGGAGTAGATGTGTGGGAGTAGATGCGTGGGAGTAGATGTATGGGAGTAGATGTGTAGGAGTAGAATTATGGGAGTAGATGTGTGGGAGTAAATATGGGAGTAGATGTGTGGGAGTAGAATTATGGGAGTAGATGTATGGGAGTAGATAGAGATGTATGGGAGTAGATTGTATGGGACGTAGAAGTAGAATGTGTGGGAGTAGACTGCGTGGGAGTAGAAGTAGATGCGTGGGAGTAGATGTATGGGAGTAGATGTGTAGGAGTAGAATTATGGGAGTAGATGTGTGGGAGTAAATATGGGAGTAGATGTGTGGGAGTAGATGTATGGGAGTAGATGTATGGGAGTAGATGTATGGGAGTAGATGTGTGGGAGTAGATGCGTGGGAGTAGATGCGTGGGAGTAGATGCGTGGGAGTAGATGTATGGGAGTAGATGTGTGGGAGTAGAATTATGGGAGTAGATGTATGGGAGTAGATGTGTGGGAGTAGATGCGTGGGAGTAGATGTATGGGAGTAGATGTGTGGGAGTAGAATTATGGGAGTAGATGTATGGGAGTAGATGTGTGGGTGTAGAATTATTGGAGTAGAATTATGGGAGTAGATGTATGGGAGTAGATGTATGGGAGTAGATGCGTGGGAGTAGATGCGTGGGAGTAGATGTATGGGAGTAGATGTGTAGGAGTAGAATTATGGGAGTAGATGTGTGGGTGTAGAATTATTGGAGTAGAATTATGGGAGTAGATATATGGGAGTAGATGTGTGGGTGTAGAATTATTGGAGTATAATTATGGGAGTAGATGTATGGGAGTAGATGTATGGGAGTAGATGCGTGGGAGTAGATGTGTGGGAGTAGATGTATGGGAGTAGGTGTGTGGGAGTAAATATGGGAGTAGATGTGTGGGAGTAGATGTATGGGAGTAGATGTATGGGAGTAGATGTATGGGAGTAGATGTGTGGGAGTAGATGTATGGGAGTAGATGTATGGGAGAGATGTATGGGAGTAGATGTATGGAGTAGATGTATAGATGTGTGGAGATGTAGATGCGTGGGAGTAGATGAAGGGGAGTAGATGCGTGGAGTAGAGTAGATATGTGAGTAGAGTAGATGCGTGGGAGTAGGAGTAGATGCTGGGAGTAGATGTATGGGAGTGAGTGTGGGAGTAGATGGTGGGAGTAGATGTGTGGGAGTAGATGCGTGGGAGTAGATGTATGGGAGATGTGTGGGAGTAGATGTGTGGGAGATGTGTGGGAGTAGATGTGTGGGAGTAGATGCGTGGGAGTAGATGCATGGGAGTAGATGCGTGGGAGTAGATGTGTGGGAGTAGATGTATGGGAGTAGATGTGTGGGAGTAGATGTATGGGAGTAGATGTGTGGGAGTAGATGTATGAGAGTAGATGTATGGGAGTAGATGTATGGGAGTAGATGCGTGGGAGTAGATATATGGGAGTAGATGCGTGGGAGTAGATGTATGGGAGTAGATGTGTGGGAGTAGATGTATGGGAGTAGTTATCTCTTAGTCATATTAATTATCTCACAAGACCAAGTCTTTACCAGGCCCAACTGTCACGTGACCTAGTTCCCATGTCACAAGATTGAATAGACAATACCCCAGAGATCATGTGACTCACGTGATGTCAGCATTAGGGTGGAGTCCAAACACTTCAGGGGAGTCTACAGGTGGCAGTTGTTCAATGGCGTCTTTGTACTGTTCTACTGTCTTACGATGAGGAATAGTATAGCCTTTGTAGAACAGGAAACTCTCATGAAACATGTGATCACCAAACCACACCTACAACAAAATAAAACAATGTCAATTGTACAGAGTAGTCATAGCAACAACAACATCAAAGCGATTTTTACTCTATATTGAAGCAGTGATAATAGGGGAGGTGCTAGGATACACAACAAGTCATTCTGAGTGACATGCAACACTATTGCTATTGAACAGTACATGTACCTGCAAAAACAGGCAAAAAGAGTACATGTGATCCAATTATAGTGAAATGTGCATACAGACAACAGTGTGGTGTGAATGGCGACAATATGGGATGTGCAAATGATCCACAGATCCCAATTTTTAAGTGCTCTCTTTTGTATTGATAGCCAGTAACTTTATCAACAAGTCACAATCAGAATTTAGTTAAGAATGGACTTATCCTACACTTATTGTAGAGGTACTTATCCTACACTTATTGTAGAGGTACTTATCCTACACTTATTGTAAAGGTACTTATCCTACACTTATTGTAAAGGCACTTATCCTACACTTATTGTAAAGGTACTTATCCTACACTTATTGTAGAGGCACTTATCCTACACTTATTGTAAAGGTACTTATCCTACACTTATCGTAGAGGTACTTATTCTACACTTATTGTAGAGGTACTTATCCTACACTTATTGTAGAAGTACTTATCCTACACTTATTGTAGAGGTACTTATCCTACACTTATTGTAAAGGCACTTATCCTACACTTATTGTAAAGGTACTTATCCTACACTTATCGTAGAGGTACTTATCCTACACTTATTGTAGAGGTACTTATCCTACACTTATTGTAGAAGTACTTATCCTACACTTATTGTAAAGGTACTTATCCTACACTTATTGTAAAGGTACTTATCCTACACTTATTGTAGATGTACTTATCCTACACTTATTGTAGAGGTACTTAGCCTACACTTATTGTAAAGGTACTTATCCTACACTTATTGTAAAGGTACTTATCCTACACTTATTGTAAAGGTACTTATCCTACACTTATTGTAAAGGTACTTATCCTACACTTATTGTAGAGGTACTTATCCTACACTTATTGTAGAGGTACTTATCCTACACTTATTGTAAAGGTACTTATCCTACACTTATTGTAAAGGTACTTATCCTACACTTATTGTAGAAGTACTTATCCTACACTTATTGTAAAGGCACTTATCCTACACTTATTGTAAAAGTACTTATCCTACACTTATTGTAGAGGTACTTAGCCTACACTTATTGTAAAGGTACTTATCCTACACTTATTGTAAAGGTACTTATCCTACACTTATTGTAAAGGTACTTATCCTACACTTATTGTAGAGGCACTTATCCTACACTTATTGTAGCCTACACTTATTGTAAAGGTACTTATCCTACACTTATTGTAAAGGTACTTATCCTACACTTATTGTAAAGGTACTTATCCTACACTTATTGTAAAGGTACTTATCCTACACTTATTGTAAAGGCACTTATCCTACACTTATTGTAAAGGTACTTATCCTACACTTATCGTAGGTACTTATTCTACACTTATTGTAGAGGTACTTATCCTACACTTATTGTAAAGGTACTTATCCTACACTTATTGTAGAGGTACTTATCCTACACTTATTGTAAAGGCACTTATCCTACACTTATTGTAAAGGTACTTATCCTACACTTATCGTAGAGGTACTTATCCTACACTTATTGTAAAGGTACTTATCCTACACTTATTGTAGAAGTACTTATCCTACACTTATTGTAAAGGTACTTATCCTACACTTATTGTAAAGGTACTTATCCTACACTTATTGTAGATGTACTTATCCTACACTTATCCTACACTTATTGTAAAGGTACTTATCCTACACTTATTGTAAAGGTACTTATCCTACACTTATTGTAAAGGCACTTATCCTACACTTATTGTAAAGGTACTTATCCTACACTTATTGTAAAGGTACTTAGCCTACACTTATTGTAGAGGTACTTATCCTACACTTATTGTAAAGGTACTTATCCTACACTTATTGTAAAGGCACTTATCCTACACTTATTGTAAAGGTACTTATCCTACACTTATTGTAAAGGTACTTATCCTACACTTATTGTAGAGGTACTTATCCTACACTAAATATTCATAAATATTACAGGGGAAACTTAGAATTTCGGGTGAGAAGCTTTCCTCTCCTCCTCCCTCTAGATAGAACACTGTATCTATGCACTGGATGATCACTCTCTGACTTAGTGTTCAATTCTGACCTTTGCATATGTGTTGAGAAGTCTCTTATCAAAGTCATCGGTGACACGCCCACCATATTGCACTTCCCCCAGCATGTACCTGACCGTGTTCCAACAGACACCCTGTACCAAACAGCTGCAATCAATCACTGTACAGCACTACTAATCAATAGCACCTTCTTGGGGTCGAGATCATCCAGATGGTTCCTAATGAACTGCACGCTAGCTGTGAAGTCTGCCTGGTTGAACTCATAAGGAATGTTCCAGCCCAATGGCCCATACTTCCTTCGCTCCTGAACGGTGGTGTGCAGAAATCCTACTGCATAGAGTAATGGCCTCCATTGAGGAAGGTTGGTGTAGTCTAGTTGCTCTTGACTCACTCCTGCATAAGTTCTCTTTAGTCCAGCCTTAACTCCCAGAGGTGGTTCATTGGTGAACTTAATACTAGCCTACAGTTAACAGATTGCTATAGAACAACTGAAATGGTTAAAGAATAATATTATTTTATTAATTTAATGTGTTGACATTATCAGTAAACTGAGTGCTCTCACTTATTAACCCTCAGCGCGCATGTGCGAGAGGGTTACAGTAGTCATTTTGTCTGTGTGTCACTGTGTGTGAGTGTGTGTGTGTCATTCAACAATGGATCTCGAAGACGACGGCCTTCCGGGCTCTGAAACGATGTAGAGATAGAGAAATTTGCAAAGTAGTCCCTTTAATGTGCTAGAATTTTTTGTTTCGACTTAGTTGGCGAGCGAGACAGTATTAGGGGTGGATAATGCAAAATTGGGTATATGTTATATATATGTATGTATGTGGGGATGGTACGAATGCCCTTTAAACGCGCGCGCGGGGAAGCTACTACTTCTCGAGGGAAGCTGAGGTAAGTACGTAATGCCATATTTGTTAGCTAAATATGCAAAATTAACTCTGGCCTTTCTTTTTTGTAGCTAAGAGCTTGTCAACAGTGACTGGTAAATTCAAATAGTCAGATTAGCTCAAATTTGGTACTACAAAAGTTACCACTGCTCAAGAAAATGAGGTAAGAAAGTAATTTTGTATTTGTGTGCTAAAATTGATTGTCTTTTGTTTTTGTAGGTGAGAGCTTGTTGTCAAGAATTCAAGGTAATTCAGATGGTCAAAGTAACTTCAATTTGATACTACAGAAGTTATCAATACTCAAGAATGATGTAAGTAGTAATTCCAAATTTGCTGGCTAAAATTACAAATAATAACACTGGTTTATTTTTTATCGTAGATGAGAGTTTGTTCAAGAGTTACTGGTGATTGAGATTATCAGAATGGCAGATGTTTGATACTACAAAGTTACCATTAATCAGGTAAGAGAGTGATTTTGTATTTGTTTGCTGAAATCAAATGTCATAACTGCTACTATAGTGTTTGCATGAAGTAAGCTAAAAATAGTAACATTTTATGTTACCTAACTATCAGGCTCGCTCGCCATTTGTGCTCAAGCACACCACTAGTTTATTTGTATATATGTATAGATGTACGTAAGGCATTTTTGTACTTTGACCCTCGCGTTTTTGTGTTAGTTCGGTGGTCGACCCCGTCCCAAACTTCACTAAACAGAATCCTCTGGTTTAGCGACCATTACCCGTATCACCTTAGAAATTGAATTGTTTACCGCTTTGAATTGTTTAGCGGGTGCAGTTAAAACGAAAAAACTTATGGGAGCTCCATTTCTATTCGAGTTAGTGGCGGTGGTAAGTTAATACGCTATTTGTCACAGTTATAAGCCCTACTCAACAGCATTTACTTGAAAATTCATTGTCCACTAGACGAACCACAAGGTAAGTCTTGCGTAGGTATGTTCAGTTGTGTGAAAGTATTGTGCGTTACAACTACTATTAAGAATATCACAAAGAAAAATTTAAATAACGTGACTTGATTTTGTTGCTTCTTTTTCAATTCAAACAGTTGCGGGGAGCGGTTACTATGGCATTGAAACCCCTTTACCGCATATACTTAATTTAAAAACTCGACTTTATTTTAGTAGCTTGAGTGTTAGTTGTTAAAATCAATCATTTAACAATAGTGTAGTTTAAGGCTCGCTCGCCATTTGTGCTCAAGCACACCACTAGTTATCAAGAAAAAGAGTCGATTTTAGCCGTACGTACGATCGTTTTATTGCGCTACCGGTAACGCCCCTTTACCGCACGTTGTAATCACGTGAGCTGAAAATTGCAGCTAGAGAGTAGCTGGCCGGCTTGTACTGCTGTTGCAATTGTCACGCTTCACGTGTGTAAGGAGGCTAGAGTCGAGTTATATACCGCGGAGCTGATCTGTTTTAACCTAGAGGCATTCCCTTCGCTCTGTTGTTTGCTTCTTTCTTTGTATTGTCGTAAGTAGCAACTGTCTGTGTGTTCCTGGTGCTTCATTGAGAATGTTTCTAAATTCATTAACCTGACTGACATACAACCTAAAACCAAAGAAAGACCATTCAGAATATTGATCCACTGCAGACTAATCTCCTCACTGTACTTGGCCAGTACCTGAAGTAGTGATATCGGAAACTTTGGGTGGACTTCAGTAGTTATCCAGACTCTACTGGAGTCATGGATGTTTTCTGCCATTGTTATGGTATCCAATAGCTCATCCAAGAAATTCAAACCCAAATGACAATTCTGCAACAATACCCAACCTCCCTACAAACACACACACGCACATACACATCACATTAAACCACTCATTATGACTATAAAATATGCTATGATGACGTAGAATCCAGCTATAACAACAAACTAACAGGTACATATGATCTTACAAACACTAATAGTCTTTACTGACTAGTATAACATCTGGCAATGCTCAAATACCGACGGTGAAATAAAACTATTCCTTCCAAAAGTGAGAAATTGCATGTATTAGTACATAATATTAAAAATCATAATTTTGAAATATACAACTTATTTCTCCAATATTCTATTCTATTAATGATGCACTAGTAGTATAATTCACTATGCACTGGTAGTATAATTCACTATGCACTAGTAGTATAATTCACTATGCACTGGTAGTGTAATTCACTACGCACTGGTAGTATAATTCACTATGCACTGGTAGTGTAATTCACTATGCACTAGTAGTATAATTCACTACGCACTGGTAGCGTAATTCACTATGCACTGGTAGTGTAAGTGTAATTCACTATGCACTGGTAGTGTAATTCACTATGCACTGGTAGTGTAATTCACTATGCACTGGTAGTGTAATTCACTATGCACTGGTAGTGTAATTCACTATGCACTGGTAGTGTAATTCACTATGCACTGGTAGTGTAATTCACTATGCACTGGTAGCGCACTATGCACTAGCGTAATTCACTACGCACTGGTAGCGTAATTCACTACGCACTGGTAGCGTAATTCACTACGCATGGCTAACTGGTAGTTAGTTGTGGGCGTAATTCACTGGTAGTGTAATTACTTTGCACATTCTGGTAGCGTAATTCACTATGCACGCACTGGTATTCGGCGTACGTCACTATCACTGGTCGTGTAATTCACTTATGCACTGGGAGTGAATTCATATGCACGTTAGTGCACTCACTATGCAACTGTTATCTGTATTGCGTAGTGTATTCACTATGCACTGGTAGTGTAATTCACTATGCACTGGTAGTGTAATTCACTATGCACTGGTAGTGTAATTCACTATGCACTGGTAGTGTAATTCACTATGCACTGGTAGCGTAATTCACTATGCACTGATAGCGTAATTCACTACGCACTGGTAGCGTAATTCACTACGCACTGGTAGCGTAATTCACTACGCACTGGTAGCGTAATTCACTACGCACTGGTAGCGTAATTCACTATGCACTGGTAGTGTAATTCACTATGCACTGGTAGTGTAATTCACTATGCACTGGTAGTGTAATTCACTATGCACTGGTAGTGTAATTCACTATGCACTGGTAGCGTAATTCACTATGCACTGGTAGCGTAATTCACTATGCACTGGTAGTATAATTCACTATGCACTGGTAGTGTAATTCACTATGCACTGGTAGCGTAATTCACTATGCACTGGTAGTGTAATTCACTATGCACTGGTAGTGTAATTCACTATGCACTGGTAGCGTAATTCACTATGCACTGGTAGCGTAATTCACTATGCACTGGTAGTGTAATTCACTACGCACTGGTAGCGTAATTCACTACGCACTGGTAGCATAATTCACTACGCACTGGTAGTGTAATTCACTATGCACTGGTAGTGTAATTCACTATGCACTGGTAGTATAATTCACTATGCACTGGTAGCGTAATTCACTATGCACTGGTAGCGTAATTCACTATGCACTGGTAGCGTAATTCACTACACACTGGTAGTGTAATTCACTATGCACTGGTAGTGTAATTCACTATGTACTGGTAGTGTAATTCACTATGCACTGGTAGTATAATTCACTATGCACTGGTAGTATAATTCACTTACTGAACTCATGCTTTGCTGCAGTAATCTTCTAGCGTGGATCTCTTGGCCTTGTCCCATGGAAATGGAACGACATTCTAATTTTAATTTCTTTGCCAGACTTTCTATGTTGCTTGTGGGATCTGAACCCATAGATAAGAAACAAACGAGGGGTGCGGTTTTGTCAGACTCCTCCCACATGGCCTCCAGGTCTAAGATGACACCTTCTGCATAAACTTCTCCCATGGAGTCCGCGATGAACTTTCTGGCTTGAGCCAAAGTACGATCGGGGCACCAGCACCTTACACACATAGATTAAGTAATTAGGTTACCATGACATCCCATGTATGACGTACTAACAGAAAAGTGCTTACAAAGTGGTAACCCTCAGTGTAGTCTGGTAAAACCTGACTTCCAACCAGCGTGCATTAATTAAAGTGGTAAACTCTCAGTAGTCTAGTATACTTGACTTCCAGAAACCATTAGCACTCATAGGCCCGGAGACGGGTAGGCAGGGTAGGCTGTGGCCTACCCACTTTTTGTGCACTTGCATAGTAGGAATCATCACAACAATTTTTTTTTTTACGTGCTGTAATTGGTAAAGATTGTCATCCTGGTATTGGCAGCATGGCCAGTGTAAGTGGTGATAGTAGTGTGGCAGAGCAGAAACCGCACCAACCGAGAAAGTTCAACTTTCCCAAGAGAGAGTATGGAAAAAAGGTAAAGTAATAATGTAATAAGTTAATAGTACTAGCTTATAAACATCATTACTGAATTTTTGGTGATCCAAAAACGTTCTTTTCAACCAGGATGGTTCGACAAGTGGCCCTGGCTCCACTACATTGAACAGAGTGATACTGTTTTTTGCTTCACTTGCAAGAAAGCATCTGAAGGACTTAGTAGTCTTATATACATTTAATCGTAGAATTTATCGCCACCTTCCAGTCTCCCCACTTTCAATGACCTTCCGGCACTCCTGGCACTAGCGTGCAGTAATTATAAAAGTGGTAATTACCTCAGTGTAGTCTGGTATACCTGACTTCCAGAAACCTTTAGCACTAGCGTGCATTAATTAAAGTGGTAACCCTCAGTGTAGTCTGTTATAGCTAAATGCTTCAGATGTCCAGTATCTTTATAATAGCTAATGCTTAAAACATCTAGTTCCTTTTGTAATGGCTAACTCTAACACTGAATTACCTGATTAGGAGTAGTTTCCTGAAGGAGTCTAAAGAGATTTGGTAACCATCTGGTATTTGAGCTTCTTCAGGAGCATCTTTATCAAACCATTGCTTCCACCCTCTGTCATTACGACTCACCTAGCAAAGGAAAAAAGGGGAAAATTGTAGTGAATTTTATGATAATTCAGTTATGGAACACCACAGAAAATAATTTTTTTATTACAAAAAGTTGTGAAAAAATTTCTAACCACAACAACAACAACTAAAGTTAATTTAAATTAGTGATAACAAAGTATTTTCTTCCCTTTCCCCAGTGTATCCCTACCTGGTCCATTATTTGAGAGAATTGCTTGAGTCTCTTTAGCTCATACAAATTAAGCCAGGTCACATCTGTGATCCATTTGGATGTCTTAGGAGGAGCATTCTTTAAATCCCAGGCAGCTCCACCCTTTACCAGAGTCTGGAACTCCTGGGGTGAGATGGTTTCATCCTGCAATCCTATCTTGAGAGGCAGAAGTAAAGTGAACAAAAACTTGTGGTTTTCATAAAATCCTCTACAGGAATACTTGAAGACTTCCAATGTCAAGCACTCTATTATGCTCTTGATACGTTTGCTTGCTATTGGAGAATACTCAGATCTGTGATCAAACAATAACAGAATCAATTAAAAACAACAAAAATGCTAATAGCAAGTGTCATTTTCTATTGTGCATTCAGTTAGTAAATATATAGCTATGTTCACAACATAATACTACTGTAAAACAGGAGCAACAAGAAGTAGTCTTTGCTTGCTTTGATGTTTTCATTGACCCACCTCAGGCAATTAAACCATAACCATTTCCTAGCCTAGCCACTTCTGAATCAGTTGTTAAACATACTTCTCCATGGAGATATCAAAGATACCCAAGAACTGCTTGAGTGATGTTTGGTACATGACATTGACCATGGACATTTCTACAATGAGGAAATAGAGAATGGACCCTCTGGTGGCCACAGGTCGATACTCCTCCCTGGCTGTGTTGATCTTAATCTCAGTCTGAGCTGCCACTTGCAGTTTCTCCTTCACTTCTGCTGCAGTTTCCTTGGTCGTGCGGAGCACTTCAATTAGAGATTCATCATCAACTAGGGAACCCTATTCATTCACACACATATATACATAAGGACACACAGCAGACTAGCCATCATCTGTCACTCACAGCTAGTTCTTTACTAAAATTTTTGCTAATAACTGACAGCAAAAATTGGAGAGAAAAAGCTTTCTCTAAACATAGTACTATATAGACATGGTAGCTAGTTTAAAAGAAAGCCTTATAAAATAGTATTTGAGCATTTCGTCAGAATGAGTCTATACTAGTATACTTGTATATAAATAGTAAGGAACTACAGGATGTATCTTAGGATCAGAACTACAGGATGTCTGAACTACAGGATGTATCTTAGGATTGGAACTACAGGATGTATCTTAGGATCAGAACTACAGGATGTTTGTTAGGATCAGAACTACAGGATGTATCTTAGGATTGGAATTACAGGATGTATCTTAGGATGAGAACTACAGGATGTATGCTAGGATTGGAACTACAGGATGTATCTTAGGATGAGAACTACATGATGAATCTTAGTATTAGAACTATAGGATGTATCTTAGGATCAGAGATGTATCCTACCTTGGTGCTGGTGAGTCTGTAAAGCAAGTTATCTTCTAGTTCACTTGTCTTTCTTTTGTTGGAGGTAACTTCTTCCATAAGTTTAACTCTGTCGGACTCGAGTTCCTGTTTCTCCATCAAGATAACTCTGCCCAACAGCTGGTCCTCTAATCCTTTCATAGTGACAGTGAAGTCAATGATGGCAGTGCGTGCACTTATCTCTGGCGTGTAGGCGGGGTTTGCTAATTTGGTGGTTATGTACAGATTGAAACCTGACATTACATCAACTTCTTTATCTCCAAGTTTAACCTTGTAAGTTGTACCAGACTTGATAAAGTTTTTCTCCAGTAAATTATCTAGAGCTGGATCGAGTTCCTCCCCAATATCCTCAATGAGAAGAGGTCGCCCTAGTGACAGAGCATCTTCCAAGTGTGTCCTGAAGTACTTGTGGTTGAGAGCTGTAATCTGAATGCTGTTGTCCTTCTCTCTATTTTTAATCCATGTTTTACCTTGTCCCTGAGGATCAATCAGTAGAGGGTATCGAGTTGCTTTGGTGGTAATGATGCCATTTTGAATGGACAAGTCATCATTAGGTAGTCCTTGGAGATTCCATTCGCCAATGGTAGCATTGTCCACTAACATGGCTGTGATATTGAGGCCATGTCTGGTGAAAGGAATTTGTCTGGCATGGATTTCCTTTTCCCAACTTCGCATAAGTCTATCTCTGAATTCCTGATTGAAAGGTCCAGAATAAGACAGGAACCCAGTAGCTAGTAACACATTACCAACCAGCTTTCCAATTTGCTCTTCAAACTCTTTGCTTTCTTTAGTCCATCTCTCTTTCTCTCCACTCAGTCCATCAATGAGTGCAGTGGCTGCTACCATTTTCCTGCGGCAAGACTCAGCGTCATCTGCCAGAGCTTGTTTCTCCTGCACAGCAGAGTCATACATGGCCTGAACCTCATCAAGCTCTTTCTGTTTCTCATCCAGTTGTGCTTGTGCATCTTGTAAATCCTCCATAGCTATCTTCAGTTTGGCTTCTTGAACTGCCAAGTTAGCCTTGAGGGGTAGAACTTCCTTATTGATGGTGTAGAAGAAAGCCATGGCCTTTGTCCAGGAGAGCAGACCAGCAACATTACCGCATACCTTCTTAGCTGTCTCCAAGTTGTAGTCCTCCATGTCTAGATAAGGTGAGAGAAGCTCCACAGTTTCCTCATTGATGCTGTCTTTGCGGAATGTTTGCAGACCACTCAGAAACCCTGACTGACTCATCATCTTCAGAGAGTCACTCCACGATGGTTTCATGCAAGCTCTGTCAGGGTCCTGAGTAAAGGAGTCTATCTTACGTTGGAACAACAGCAGCACACAGTCCATCACTCGCATAATCAGATGCGGGGGTTTCCCCAGTTTCCTGACCGTTGAGATGTCCGCAGCCTTAATAGTTTGAAGTGCAGCCTCTGCTTCTTCCAGTGCCGGCTTAGCTGCAGCTAATTTCCCCTCAGCTACTGCTTTGTCTGCCTACATCATTGAAAAGGGAGCACACCTTACCATACACACATATCCTATACTTGTACTGCATATAAATCAAACATGGCAACTTTATTAATTGAACTAATTGTGCCCTTATTAGAAGTCAGCATTAACTTGAGAGTTATACAAACTATATATCAATCAGTTAATTCCTATGTAATCATCTCTTCTATTCAAGTATATATGGTTACCTCTATGAAGTCCACCAGAGCCTGAGCCTTGTCCTTGACTTTCTGTACTTCTGTCTTCACCTGACCAGCTGCTTGAGCCTTTATCTTCACTTCATCCAACACCTTCTGAGCCTTCACAGAAGCCACAGCTAGTTCTTTCTCCTTCACCTTCAAGTCGTCAGAGAGTTGAGCTACACTGACACTAGCTTCTACCAACTTCTTGAGCCCGGTATTCATGCGGTCGGCTAACTCTCCTATCTGTCCTCTCTTCTCGCTATAGATGGTCTTGTAGCCAGTGATGAAAGACAGATAAGACTTGGGAGTCACATGAGTGGACCTCCTGTATCTGTTGAAGTAGCTTACACATATCTCTGCCACACAATCCTGGAATTCCCCCATAGCTTGCACCACTTGCTGCTTGACAGCATCTGTACACACAATCTCATACTTGGACAGGAAATGGTGGGCAACTGCCACAAGTGCATCTTTAGGCCAAGGACTGAACCAGTCCATAGTACAGCCACTAATAAGACCAGGAAACTTAAGTGCTCGATTACGGAACTTCTCTCCTACCTGAAATATAAAGTACAGAACACTGACATATTTATTGGTGTGCACTATTTGGTGCAAGCTCATGTAATGGTCTATAGAGCTCTCAGCACTATAGCAGTATTCCCAGAAGAGTTCCCTGTAGCAACTACGACACAGTTCTCTGTTGTGATACTGCTCTCTAATTCAAGTAATGTTCCATTAGATCTTGACTCAGTGCAGGAATGTTAACTAAGTGCAGGAATGGTGACTGATACAGTGCTGGGAATGGTGACACAGTGCTGGGAATGGTGACACAGTGCTGGGTCTGGTGACACAGTGCTGGGAATGGTGACACAGTGCTGGGAATAGTGACGCAGTGCTGGGAATGGTGACGATGCAGTGCTGGGAATGGTGACGCAGTGCTGGGAATGGTGACACAGTGCTGGGAATGGTGACGCAGTGCTGGGAATGGTGACGACGCAGTGCTGGGAATGGTGACGCAGTGCTGGGAATGGTGACACAGTGCTGGGAATGGTGACACAGTGCAGGGATTGGGACATATTGCTGGGTCTGGTGACACAGTGCTGGGAATAGTGACGCAGTGCTGGGAATGGTGACGACGCAGTGCTGGGAATGGTGACACAGTGCTGGGAATGATGACGACGCAGTGCTGGGAATGGTGACGCAGTGCTGGGAATGGTGACAGTGCTGGGAATGGTGACGCAGTGCTGGGAATGGTGACACAGTGCTGGGAATGGTGACGCAGTGCTGGGAATGGTGACACAGTGCTGGGAATGGTGACACAGTGCTGGGATGGTGACACAGTGCTGGGAATGGTGACGCAGAGCTGGGAATGGTGACATGCTGGGAATGGTGACACAGTGCTGGGAATGGTGACACAGTGCTGGGAATGGTGACACAGTGCAAGAATGCTGGGCATGATGGGGGGACACAGTGCGGGATGGTGACACAGTGTGGGAATGTTGACACAGTGTGGGAATGGTGTGACACAGTGCTGGGAATGGTTTGTGCAGTGCTGGGAAGTGAGTGGGAATGGTGACACAGTGCTGCGGGAATGGTGAAGTGCTGGGAATGGTGACACAGTGCTGGGAATGGTGACGACGCAGTGCTGGGAATGGTGACACAGTGCTGGGAATGGTGACACAGTGCTGGGAATGGTGACACAGTGCTGGGAATGGTGACGCAGTGCTGGGAATGGTGACGCAGTGCTGGGAATGGTGACGCAGTGCTGGGAATGGTGACGCAGTGCTGGGAATGGTGCAGTGCTGGGAATGGTGACACAGTGCTGGGAATGGTGACACAGTGCTGGGAATGGTGACAGGGAATGGTGAGTGCTGGGAATGGTGACGCAGTGCTGGGAATGGTGACACATGGTGCAGTGCTGGGAATGGTGACGCAGTGCTGGGAATGGTGCAGTGCTGGGAATGGTGACAGTGCAGTGCTGGGAATGGTGACACGCAGTGCTGGGAATGGGACGCAATGGTGACGCAGTGCTGGGAATGGTGGACGACACAGTGCTGGGAATGGTGACACATTGCAGTGACGCTGGGAATGGTGACACACGACGTAGTGCTGGGAATGGTGGAATGGTGACGCAGTGCTGGGAATGGTGAAGTGCACGCAGTGCTGGGAATGGTGACGCTGGTGCTGGGAATGGTGACACAGTGCTGGGAATGGTGACGCAGTGCTGGGAATGGTGACGCTGTGCTGGGAATGGTGACACAGTGCTGGGAATGGTGACACAGTGCTGGGAATGGTGACACAGTGCTGGGAATGGTGACGCAGTGCTGGGAATGGTGACACAGTGCTGGGAATAGTGACGCAGTGCTGCGAATAGTGACGCAGTGCTGGGAATGGTGACACAGTGCTGGGAATGGTGACACAGTGCTGGGAATAGTGACGCAGTGCTGGGAATGGTGACGCAGTGCTGGGAATGATATCATCACAACAGGGAACTGTGTCACAGTAGAAACCTGTGCCTCAGTGTCAGTAATAGAGAATTGTGAAGATTTTTGCAAACTTACAGGTGAAAAGCACAGCACCACATGAAGGTTTTTCCTGGCTCTAGAGATGAAGTACTCATATAGATTTTCTTGGGTAGGTGGTCGCCGTGGATATTGCCTCTTCATGATAGGGACTAATTCTCCGGTAATCTCGTCTAGCTCATCTCTAGCAAACAAATTAGACACTTCTCCAGAGGAGAGGACATTGTTGAGGTACTCCAGGAATCCTTCTTCCTTGATCTCATTGTCAGTGAATATAAAAGTAATACCTCTAGCTTGCAATCCTAGAGAGAGGAGATAATTAAATGAGTTACCATCTATGAACTGCAAACACTAATGTATTATAATAGGATACAGAATGCAGATAATAGTTCCTTCCATGGCATTGTTAAAAATTCAGTACTAAATCAATACCCTGTGATTCACTCTTACCAGCTATTCGGTAAAGGACCTTCAGATCATCCATGAGATTGTTGGCATTGTATGATCTGGACAGAGTTATCTGGAAGGACTTGTAGCCTGCGATAAAGGAGGCAAGTCTTGTGAGGCTTTGCTTGCCTGATCCTCCAACTCCAACTAGTAATGCTGCTCCTCTGTCTGTTCTAATGATGCGAGATATCTTGACACAATGGACCATGGCATCCTTGAAGAACACCAGATCCATGCCTGCCCCTCTGACTGTCTCGTTGTACTGCTGCATGTAGTTGGTCAACTTCTCTGACAAATGAGAGAGAGTGTCCACCTAAACAACAAGACAGTCAGATGGTGCTAATAAACGTTTCTAACATACACACACATACATGCACACTCTATCTTAATAAAGTCATTTTACCAATTCGTATATTTTAGGGGCATCTAAATCTGCTCCCTCAGGTTCTTCTCCAGTAGGCTCAGGACAATCTTGGAGAAAATCTACAAAGTATGGATCTTTAGGAGGATTTGTTATGTTCAACTGGTCATGAAGAAGGTCTTCAGAGTTCTTTACAAACCTCTCAACATCCTGTAGACATGGCAACAGATTGGAAACTAAATACCTTCAGACATGGTCCCATTTCACTTCTACCTAATCTTCTCATACATATAATTAAGAAATTTATACCAGCAGAATAAAAGCTGATCGTGTATTAACTTTTATAGATGCACTGAGCACTTCACTATGAACTATATGGAGGAAAGCAACAGGATACTATTGACTGTTACTGTTCAGGCCACTGAACACTGTGTAACATTCATAATTAACTCACTTTATTTTGTGTGTTTTAATCTTATTATTTCCTGTTGTTGTCCTACCACTTTCCACTACTTCCGCTCCCCTGGTGTGTGCTGGCAGCTGATTGGTCAGTTGTTAGCTCATGCTTTCCAGCTGTTTCCATGTTAGCTGTTTTTGTTATCTCTTTAGTTTTATCTCATACTTGTGGTCACTTGACTCTTGTATTTAGTGGTCATCAGCTCTAGTGCTTGTGGTCTACTATTTTATATCAAACTTGTCTAACCAATATATCTAATTCTGTGTGTGTGTGGAGACAGTGTAACTTGTCAGTGGAATTACAACCCATGAGAGTTATATATTCTAGCTTCTAATACATACACTCAGGACTGTCTTTAATTCAGGATTCGCATTGGATACTTCCAGTGTCAGAACCCGCATCAACATACATTTTTTGGTCCTTCGAGCCGGATAAAGCAACTAGCTTATCTGTTATCTCCTCTACTATTCTTCAACTCAACTGAGTTCCAATTATCTATTATTCTTCAACTCAACTAAATTCTAACCTACTTCTGTGGCTACAACTTTGACCTATTCAAAGTAATAACTGAAATTGTAATTGCTATTGGACATCTCATTCTCATCTATTTTGAAAATGGCTACATCAGAGTATCGAAAACGTCGTTCTACTGCAAAGAGCAGCCTTACAAAAGTCATCACTCAGATTCAAACTCAGGAATCTATTGAACCTAGTCATCGAGACAGATACACTCTTGATCATCTGTCTGAACTCTTACAGCGGGCAGAAGATGCTTACACAATTAACTATGAGTCATTGGAGTCTCCCTCTACTGAAGAAGAGAACTATTATCATGACTTCACTAAACTTGCGGATGATGCACGGCTGCGCATCAGTTCCATGATGGAGCAACGTGAGTGCTACAGAATGTTTGACACTCTCAGTCATGAGGTTGAGGACTGGGAGGAAGTTGATACTGCGGAATTACAAGATGTATTTTTAGCTGAACTCCCCAGACTTCAGAAAGCTTTAGATGAATTTCGTATCAGCTCTTGTTCTACTGGTGCTTCCAAAATAGCTTCACTTAAGGCCCATGCTAAGGACCTACGACGCCGTCTGACCAGACTAAAGCAGAGGGCAACTCCAGAAACATCAGCTACAACACCAATAGCGGTTCACGATGACTCTGAAGACACTTATCGTCATGAGAAGAAAGCTCGTATGGTTCCTCTACCTACCTTCAAAGGTGATCTTGCTGACTGGCGCTCCTTCTGGAGGAGGTTCCAAGATTATGTCGGAAAGCTTAAGAGGATCACAGATGACGAGAAACTTAGCTACCTTCAAGACTGTTTGAAAGATCCAATTGCTCAGGATATTGTTGCAGATTCGATTAGGAATGGTGATAGTTTTAAAGAAGTGGAAAAGCGTTTACAAAGGAAGTATGACCAGCCCAAGGAGGTTTTCACTGAAGCTTTACGTGGAATGATGAATATTCCTAATGCCTCTTACTCACGTACTGGTTTGGCCAACATGGTCAAAGAATTCAACAAGTACAGGAATATTCTACTACGCTATGGTGATGGCTCTGCAGATCAGGTGTTTACAGCAATAATGGAAACTCACATGAGTCACAAGCTCCTAGAGGAGTGGCGCCTATTCACTAAAGATCAGTCTAGCATTCCACCTGGAAGTCTGCTCATAGACTTCTGTGACCAGCGAGAACTTGTTCTTAGTTACAATGGCAAAGATTGCAGTCGTGATGTCAAGCCATCTTCTCACAAGCCTTTCTCCAGGCAGACTAATGGATTATCAACTACAAAATCCAATAAGTCACAGTTCTCCCTGCATGCAAAGGAACTGGTCCACTGCAAACTGTGTCCATCTGAGAAGCACCCATTGTACTTGTGTCCAGAGTTCAAGTCTCGTGATGTATCATCTCGCCATCAAACTATTCAATCACTGCAAGCATGCTTCAATTGTCTGGGTACTAATCATTCCTCTAGACAATGTACTAGTAAGTCACTATGTAAAGTATGTGCTGGAAAACATCACACTCTCCTTCACCAGCCTGACCGACCTACTATTACTACTTCTCAGACCCCAGCTGTTTCTCAAGCTCCAGCCACCACTACTTCTCAGGCTCCAACAACTACTTTTCAAACACCAGTCACTTCAACTGCTCCTGCTCAGGCTTCCTCACTTGCTGTGACTATTCCTGACAAGACTGCTCTCGTCTGGTCTTGTCAAGTTCTTCTTGAAACTGATGGTCATGCACAACTGGTGAGAGCCATGATTGATCCTGGTTCAACCTTATCTTTTCTAACTAACAAAGTAGCTACTGCTCTCAAAGCAAAACGTATTCCTTTTGCCACTTCTATCAAGGGTCTAGCAGAATCACATGCCGCTACTAGCAACTTCAAGGTGAATGTTACTCTCAAGGCAGCCAACAAGCCGAACGAACAACCTCTCCAACTTTCTCCATCTGTTGTTACTTCAATAACAGGAAATACTCCTGCAAATGATATCACAAGTCACAAGGACTTGGAGTTCACTAGTAAGTTGGAGTTAGCTGACCAAAGCTTTGGCTCTCCTGGCAGGATAGATCTTTTGCTGGGACAAGACATCATCCATCGCATACTGCGACAAGGATTTTTGAACTCACCTACTTCAGACCTCTATAGTGTCAATACCATGTTTGGTTGGGTCATTGGGGGCTATTGCACCTCTCCTTCCCAAGTAGTGACTGCTCACATCTGTTGTAAAGCTAGTATAGACGCTGACACCAATGACTTGCTACGGGCATTTTGGGAAACTGAGGAACCTCCTTCTGATGTTGACCAGTTATCTCATGATGACCAAGTTGCTATCACCCATTTCAAGGATTCTGTGTCAAGGGAAAATGATGGTCGGTACATAGTCCAACTCCCCAGAAGGGAAACAGCTCCACCATTGGGACATTCTCGTTCTCAAGCTATCAGGAGATATGAGCAGAACCAACGCTTACTTATCAAGCGTGGCAAGTGGTCAGACTTTCAGACTGCTGTGGATGAGTACGCTGTACTTGGCCATGCTGAACTGGTACCTACTCCTGATCTTACCAAACCAGACTCTCAGACCTTTTACATGCCAATGCACGGTGTTGTGAAAGAATCTAGCACATCCACCAAACTCAGAATAGTGTTCGACGCTTCAGCACGTACAACTTCAGGTTATTCTTTGAATGACACACTCATACCTGGTCCAACACTCTATCCTCTCCTAACTAATATCTTACTTCGCTTCAGACAACATGTCATTGGGATGTCAGCGGACATCTCAAAGATGTTTAGAGAGGTGTCACTTCACTCTAATGACCGGGACTTACATCGCTATGTAGTCAAGGATAAAGCTGGACAATACCAGGACTATAGAATGACCAGACTAACTTTTGGAGTAACATCTTCTCCTTTCTTGGCTACCCAAGTCCTGCGGCAGCTAGCTAGCGACTATGAGCAGGAATTTCCTGAGGCATCAGCTCTCATTCACTCGTCATTCTATGTGGACGACTGTCTTACTGGTGCAAACAACTTGGAAGAAGCTACACACATACGAGAGGCACTTAACCATCTTCTGGACAAAGCACAGATGACTCTAAGAAAGTGGAGATCAAACTCTATTGATCTGAAGGCAAAGATTCCAGAGGGTTTGCTAGAGAAGGATGAAGTTCAATTGATTTCTGCTCCATCTTCATGTCATAAAGCACTTGGTGTTCACTGGAACACAGCCAATGACTCACTACGCATTGCTACACCAACACTTGAGAATATTGACTTACCAACCAAACGTCAGGTTTTATCGGATGTAGCCAGGACGTTCGATGTGTTGGGCTGGTTTTCCCCAGTAACAGTAACTTTGAAGATACTTCTTCAGAAGATTTGGCAACTTGGGATTGGATGGGATCAGTCTATTCCACAAGATTTAGCTGACTACTGGAAGACTTGGAGAAAGGAACTACCCTTAGTGACAGAGCTTCCAATTCATCGCTACTACTACCATCACAACAAAGAAAGACTTAATCTACAGTTACATGGTTTTTGTGACTCTTCGCAAGTAGTATTTGCTGGTGTAGTTTACATTCGGGCTACTTACACTGATACTTCAGTTTCAACTACACTGGTGATAGCCAAGTCTAAAGTGGCTCCACTGAAGACTCAAACTATACCCAAACTAGAACTGTGTTCTGCAGTTTTGTTGAGCAAACTACTATCTACAGTGAGTAGAGAGCTCAACATTGATATGAAGGATGTTTTCGCTTGGAGCGATTCTACCATTGCTCTGGGTTGGATTAACACATCACCACACCGTCTGAAAACTTATGTGGCCAATCGTGTTGTGTCAATTGTCGATCGAATTCCAGCTAATCACTGGAGACACGTGTCCTCTCCAGACAATCCTGCCGACCTTGGATCTCGGGGAACCACAGCAGGAGTGCTTGTTAAATCTCAACTTTGGTGGTCAGGTCCATCATGGCTCTCACAGCCTCCTGACTACTGGCCAGTACAGAAGTTACAGATACAGACTACTTCACTCCCAGATGTGAAGTCTACAGCACTCACTATTGAGACCCATCAACCTAATGAGGATATCACTTCCAGATTTTCATCATTTTCAAGGCTAATTCGTGTGGTCTCTTGGATGTACAGGTTCATCAATAATGCAAGGAGCAAACTGCCAGACAGGGTTTTCTCATCTCAACTGTCTGTGCAGGAACTTCAAGCATCTGAAACTGTAATATTCAAATTGCATCAGCAACATTTCATGTCCAAAGAACTCGCTGCTCTCAAGACTAAAATGGCTGTATCAGTTTCAAGTCCTCTTCACTCACTTCATCCTATCCTGGACTGTCATGGTGTACTACGTGTTGGAGGAAGACTATCCCAGTCTGGCTTGTCTTATAGTCAATGTCATCCAGTCATTTTGCACAAGAAGGCACATCTTAGTAAACTTATTGTGCATCATCTTCACATCGTCCATTTCCATGCAGGTCCTACACTTCTGATGGGCTTACTTGCACAGTGCTACTACATGATTGGAGCTCGACGACTTGTCAGAAACATATCTCGCAACTGTGTTGTCTGCCAGAAGACATATGCTAGGACATCTAGTCAAATTATGGGAGAACTACCCTCAGCCAGAATCATGCCAGCTCCACCATTCTCCAAGACTGGAGTGGACTTTGCTGGTCCAGTCACCCTCAAACGTGGACATACTCGGAAGCCAAGCTATGTCAAGGCTTATATCTCACTATTCATATGTCTAGCTACCAAGGCAGTACATCTTGAGCTAGTTTCCAGTTTATCTACTGCTGACTTCCTTGCAGCCTTTCGTAGATTTGTGGCAAGACGTGGTTGTCCAGTTGAGGTGCTTAGTGATAATGGCACTAATTTTGTTGGAGCTAATAGAGAACTCCAGGAACTATACCAACATTTGGATTCTCAAGAAAGCAAACAAGAAATTTGCGAATACTTCACATCTAACCGCATCACTTGGAAATTTTCACCAGGGCGAGCACCACACTTTGGGGGATTGTGGGAAGCCGCAGTCAAATCCACAAAGTCACTGCTGAAGAAACTTCTTGGCTCACAAAGTTTAACTGTGGAGGAATACTGGTCTGTCCTTGTTGATGTTGAATCTATTCTCAATAGTCGTCCGTTGTGTCCCTTAAACACTTTACCTGAGGATGGATTGGAAGTTCTTACTCCAGGCCACTTTTTGGTGGGAAGACCTCTCACTGCATTACCTCAACTCTCATTGAAAGACTTGCCTATGTCATCTGTCAAGCGATGGAATCTCTGCCAAAAGGTCTCGGCTGAGTTCTGGCAAAGGTGGTCAAGAGAGTACTTGCAGATACTCCAAAAGCGACACAAATGGAAATCAACGCACAGGAACCTTCGTGTTGGAGATATTGTCCTCGTGAAGGATCAAGTACTGTTCACCCATTCCTGGCCACTAGCACTTGTTACTAAACTACACCCTGGGTCAGATGGATGTGTGCGTACAGTGACTATTCGTACTTCTAAAGGAATTTATACTCGACCTATCGTAAAACTTGTTCTACTAGTTCCACAAGGAGAGAACAAAGACCTTCCACCTCAGTCGAAGGAGGGGGGAGAATGTTCAGGCCACTGAACACTGTGTAACATTCATAATTAACTCACTTTATTTTGTGTGTTTTAATCTTATTATTTCCTGTTGTTGTCCTACCACTTTCCACTACTTCCGCTCCCCTGGTGTGTGCTGGCAGCTGATTGGTCAGTTGTTAGCTCATGCTTTCCAGCTGTTTCCATGTTAGCTGTTTTTGTTATCTCTTTAGTTTTATCTCATACTTGTGGTCACTTGACTCTTGTATTTAGTGGTCATCAGCTCTAGTGCTTGTGGTCTACTATTTTATATCAAACTTGTCTAACCAATATATCTAATTCTGTGTGTGTGTGGAGACAGTGTAACTTGTCAGTGGAATTACAACCCATGAGAGTTATATATTCTAGCTTCTAATACATACACTCAGGACTGTCTTTAATTCAGGATTCGCATTGGATACTTCCAGTGTCAGAACCCGCATCAACAGTTACAGTGTTGTTGTATTTTATTGTTGCATCTGAATAAGCAAGCATCACAGTCAGGCAATGTGACTTAGAATTCAGTGTGCACTACTTCTAAACTCTGAAAAAAGATAGTGATATAAGTTGATAGTAATAATGGCTCAACCTAACAGTCATATTAAGGAGTTGTTCTATTAATAGTTTGTTACTATAGCTATATACATAGTATTTACCTGAGGGTTAGTGAATCTATCAGATATGACCCTGGCACACTCGTGAGTCCACAGAGCCACCAGGATGTCTTCACTCCCACACTGCTCCGCCTCAATATGTAGGATGCCCTCCCAAATACGAGACAAGTCTCGCAAATTGAAAATGTAGTGAAACTTTGCTGGGGTGGGCAACATTTGGACCTAATAACATCAAGTATTGCATTACGTGTCATTCTTTAAACATTCCTTCGATGTCAGACACAGACTGCACGGCTGTCAGACGCCGATTGCACGGCTGTCAGACGCCGACTGCAAGGCTGTCCTCCATCATCTCTTTGATTGAAAGTACATAATACATATTTTCCCTTTTCTCATTTCTTCCTTTCTTTTGCTGCTTTCTTACCTTCTTTAGTCCACTTACTGACTTACTTCTGTTATAATCTATTACTTTTCACTGCATAGAAATGTATAATCAAGTAACTTTCTCACCTCTTCTGCTTTTGTTTTATTTGTACATTTCAATTGATGGGACAAGAAAACTGAACCTATCTTATGTCCTCCAGCATCTCTATATTCCTTCAAATTGCTGAGCAAGCTTTTGTCATTTATGGTTACTCCATATGTCATCTCTGTGGTTACATGTTGTCTCTATGGTTACTTTTAATATCTTTATGGTTACTTTGTCTCTGTATGGTCACACTTTGTTATGTCTATGGTTACTTTGTTTCTGTATGGTCACACTTTGTTATGTCTATGGTTACTTTGTCTCTGTATGGTCACACTTTGTTATGTCTATGGTTATGGTCACACTTTGTTATGTCTATGGTTACTTTGTCTCTGTATGGTCACACTTTGTTATGTCTATGGTTACTTTGTTTCTGTATGGTCACACTTTGTTATGTCTATGGTTACTTTGTTTCTGTATGGTCACACTTTGTTATGTCTATGGTTACTTTGTTTCTGTATGGTCACACTTTGTTATGTCTATGGTTACTTTGTCTCTGTATGGTCACACTTTGTTATGTCTATGGTTACTTTGTCTCTGTATGGTCACACTTTGTTATGTCTATGGTTACTTTGTTTCTGTATGGTCACACTTTGTTATGTCTATGGTTACTTTGTTTCTGTATGGTCACACTTTGTTATGTCTATGGTTACTTTGTCTCTGTATGGTCACACTTTGTTATGTCTATGGTTACTTTGTCTCTGTATGGTCACACTTTGTTATGTCTATGGTTACTTTGTCTCTGTATGGTCACACTTTGTTATGTCTATGGTTACTTTGTTTCTGTATGGTCACACTTTGTTATGCCTATGGTTACTTTGTTTCTGTATGGTCACACTTTGTTATGTCTATGGTTACTTTGTTTCTGTATGGTCACACTTTGTTATGTCTATGGTTACTTTGTTTCTGTATGGTCACACTTTGTTATGTCTATGGTTACTTTGTCTCTGTATGGTCACACTTTGTTATGTCTATGGTTACTTTGTTTCTGTATGGTCACACTTTGTTATGTCTATGGTTACTTTGTCTCTGTATGGTCACACTTTGTTATGTCTATGGTTACTTTGTCTCTGTATGGTCACACTTTGTTATGTCTATGGTTACTTTGTCTCTGTATGGTCACACTTTGTTATGTCTATGGTTACTTTGTCTCTGTATGGTCACACTTTGTTATGTCTATGGTTACTCTGTCTCTGTATGGTCACACTTTGTTATGTCTATGGTTACTTTGTTTCTGTATGGTCACACTTTGTTATGTCTATGGTTACTTTGTTTCTGTATGGTCACACTTTGTTATGTCTATGGTTACTTTGTCTCTGTATGGTCACACTTTATTATGTCTATGGTTACTTTGTCTCTGTATGGTCACACTTTGTTATGTCTATGGTTACTTTGTCTCTGTATGGTCACACTTTGTTATGTCTATGGTTACTTTGTCTCTGTATGGTCACACTTTGTTATGTCTATGGTTACTTTGTTTCTGTATGGTCACTCTATGGTTACTTTGTTTCTGTATGGTCACACTTTGTTATGTCTATGGTTACTTTGTCTCTGTATGGTCACACTTTGTTATGTCTATGGTTACTTTGTTTCTGTATGGTCACACTTTGTTATGTCTATGGTTACTTTGTTTCTGTATGGTCACACTTTGTTATGTCTATGGTTACTTTGTTTCTGTATGGTCACACTTTGTTATGCCTATGGTTACTTTGTTTCTGTATGGTCACACTTTGTTATGTCTATGGTTACTTTGTTTCTGTATGGTCACACTTTGTTATGTCTATGGTTACTTTGTTTCTGTATGGTCACACTTTGTTATGTCTATGGTTACTTTGTCTCTGTATGGTCACACTTTGTTATGTCTATGGTTACTTTGTCTCTGTATGGTCACACTTTGTTATGTCTATGGTTACTTTGTTTCTGTATGGTCACACTTTGTTATGTCTATGGTTACTTTGTTTCTGTATGGTCACACTTTGTTATGTCTATGGTTACTTTGTTTCTGTATGGTCACACTTTGTTATGTCTATGGTTACTTGTCTCTGTATGGTCACACTTTGTTATGTCTATGGTTACTTTGTTTCTGTATGGTCACACTTTGTTATGTCTATGGTTACTTTGTTTCTGTATGGTCACACTTTGTTATGTCTATGGTTACTTTGTCTCTGTATGGTCACACTTTGTTATGTCTATGGTTACTTTGTTTCTGTATGGTCACACTTTGTTATGTCTATGGTTACTTTGTCTCTGTATGGTCACACTTTGTTATGTCTATGGTTACTTTGTCTCTGTATGGTCACACTTTGTTATGTCTATGGTTACTTTGTCTCTGTATGGTCACACTTTGTTATGTCTATGGTTACTTTGTCTCTGTATGGTCACACTTTGTTATGTCTATGGTTACTTTGTCTCTGTATGGTCACACTTTGTTATGTCTATGGTTACTTTGTCTCTGTATGGTCACACTTTGTTATGTCTATGGTTACTTGTCTCTGTATGGTCACACTTTGTTATGTCTATGGTTACTTTGTTTCTGTATGGTCACACTTTGTTATGTCTATGGTTACTTTGTTTCTGTATGGTCACACTTTGTTATGTCTATGGTTACTTTGTCTCTGTATGGTCACACTTTGTTATGTCTATGGTTACTTTGTTTCTGTATGGTCACACTTTGTTATGTCTATGGTTACTTTGTTTCTGTATGGTCACACTTTGTTATGTCTATGGTTACTTTGTTTCTGTATGGTCACACTTTGTTATGTCTATGGTTACTTTGTTTCTGTATGGTCACACTTTGTTATGTCTATGGTTACTTTGTCTCTGTATGGTCACACTTTGTTATGTCTATGGTTACTTTGTTTCTGTATGGTCACACTTTGTTATGTCTATGGTTACTTTGTTCTGTATGGTCACACTTTGTTATGTCTATGGTTACTTACTTAATGCTATCTTACAAATGTTATTTCTATAGCAATCTCTGTAGTTACCTATAGCTATCTCAAAGTTTATCTAATGTTATCTCTATGGTTCTCTCCATGGTTATCTCTATAGTTATCTTTATGGTTAATTTATGTCATTTCCATGGTTACTTTGTTATCTCTATGGTTACTCTGCTATCTCTATGGTTACTCTGCTATCTCTATGGTTACTTTATCTCTATGGTGGTTACTTTGTTGTTATCTCTATGGTTACTTTGTTATTATCTCTATGGTTACTTTGTTATTATCTGTAGTTACCTTAGTTTTCTGCCATAGAAGTCGTGTAACTGGCACTAACTTCAATGCCATATTGCACACATCTGGAGAAAAGCCACGCTGAGTACAGAAATATCCTCCACTGATCACTCCAAATATCTTATCAATGGATGCATTAGAGGGCAAAGTGCAGTTGAAAATACTGAACTGTCTCTTGAGTCTAGCTGGGATGTCATTCCTCCCTCCCCCAGGATGGATCATGGCTGCCAGCAGCTGAATGTCCACAATGTTAGTGAAGTCTCCCGGCTTGTCCAGACTGTAGAATCCATTCATCTCCATCAGCTGCCTCACTATCTCATTGGTTACCTAGATACAACAACAATCAGTACTGGGCATGTGCAATACACAGTAGAGAGGCATGGCTGTTACCTGGTCTCCCCATTCATTAATGATTGGCATGTTAATGTCATCTACAAACACACTCATCTTCCTCCCTGCTGGAGGTCCATAAGTACTGCCCATTCTCTTGTCTACATAACTTTCAATAGTTTGCTACAATCCACAAACATGACATGTGTACATACAAACACATACACACACATTACCATACAATACTTGAACTGCAATGTTCATAATACTCAATTTATATACATTTGAATTTAAAAGACTGGAGAGAGAGAAAGGGGGGGGGGGGGGGTCATTCAACCACCTGAGGAGCATCTGCATCCCAAAACATCCTCCTCCTCCTCCCTTGTAGATATTTTTTAGTGTTCTGTTATGACATAATGATTGTGAAATATAACCTAGAAGCTTCTCTACTATGCACATTGGCACCAGTGAGTGGTGTGACATGTGTGGTGTGGGTCACTGGTTGCAGGTTCTGTCAGCGGCAAGTTGATGTTGCTTTACAGCTAGCCTAGTGCTGTCTTTCAGTAGCTGTCAACATCTGCAGACTTGAGACTTGTAGGTGACAGACAAAGTGAACAGAAGTGCAAGCATATAAGTTCATCCCAAGGCTAGTCAGCCAGCTTTGCAAGGTTCATCCCAAGGCTAGTCAGCCAGCTTTGCAAGGTTCTAGTCAGCCAGCTTTGCAAGGTTCATCCCAAGGCTAGTCAGCCAGCTTTGCAAGGTTCATCCCAAGGCTAGTCAGCCAGCTTTGCAAGGTTCATCCCAAGGCTAGTCAGCCAGCTTTGCAAGGTTCATCCCAAGGCTAGTCAGCCAGCTTTGCAAGGTTCATCCCAAGGCTAGTCAGCCAGCTTTGCAGGGTTCTAGTCAGCCAGCTTTGCAAGGTTCATCCCAAGGCTAGTCAGCCAGCTTTGCAAGGTTCATCCCAAGGCTAGTCAGCCAGCTTTGCAAGGCCAATAGATATCAAATGGTCATGAATTTCAATACTCTGTCACATGCTACTGCTATGCCACACAAGATACATGCAATACGTCCTGATAATTGGCTTAAATTGGAACGCCTCACTTACTTGTGTACTCTTCATACACATCCTATGTAAATATGATACATTTATACACTGCATGAAATAGTGAATTATCAATTTATGGGTTTATATTTAACTTCTTTAACTCCCCAGCAACCAACCCCCCAAGTCCCAAGTACCTGGAACAACAGAGGAGTAGAAGCAGATGAGAAGTTAAATGACTTGAAGAGATGTTTCTCAGGATTGTATTTGGCAGCATAGCCCTCCACCATGACAGTCTTGGCTGTTCCTTGTTCTCCAATCAGGAGAACTGCCTTGTATTGCTTGGCAATGGCGTCCATAAGGAAGGTGGTGCAGACATTGTCCACATTGGGAACCAGAATGGAGGCATACTCCGGGATACTGTCTGGAGGATACAAGTACTGCTCCACACGAGAAGACCAATGGACCCATTTGCCATTTTCATCAACCAAATACTCAAATATAGTTTCTTCATCCTTTGTTGGAGGTAAATCAATCTCCCCCTGAAATATCAGTAACCATAGTAACAGTCATGGCAACTAGGAATAGACAATATCTTACCTTGGCCACTAGGAATTGCTCCATCTTTGCTCTGTCGTCCAGTTCTAGTAGCGCCCCAACACTCCACATCAAGGCAAACACATACAACTTCTCCAGCATCTCCTTAGCCACGCCTCCTACCTGCTCGTCCTGGGGTATAAGTCCAGCCAGTAGGTCCATAGCTTGTTTAATATAATTACATTCCAGAACTGACATTTTTGGTTCCAACTCAGTTTGTACGTACACGACAACGGAGTCGAAAGATTTTTCAAAGAGAGGCCACAATACATCATTCTCTACTTGTGACCTGGAAGAAAGCCATCCCTTCAAGATAGGTCTCCAGTCCAGACCAGATGAGCTCATATATATCATTCCATTCCGAGACACCGTAGCAGGAGAGGCGTTGTCTACGTTGTCTGGTTCAAACACTATCTTGCAGTCTGGAGCCATAGTGATTCTATCTCCATTAGCAAGAGTCAGTGTTTTATTGTCATCTAAGACACTGTTCAAATTTTCTATCCAAATAGCATCCACAGGACCATCCAGTACCAGCCAGACGTGGTCCCCTTTCTTCATCTTGTGAGTACGTCTCCACAGCGTAGAGAATATACCGTCAGTCCAGTCGTTAGTAGCTACGTCTAAACGACCAAACATCTGTGGAGCAGTGATAGCCTTAGGGTTCATCCTCATTTCCCTGTGGGGCAGACTAATTTGGCCCATAGCTTTCATTAGTATATGAATGCACTTTGTTTTGCCAGCTCCACTGGGACCTAGCACCATCATGCCATGCCTTACCAGCTGGGTTTCATAGAGCTGAATGAGCTTCAGTATCCATGGGGGGTGATCAATTAGTCCTGCCTCTGCTACTTGGGCAGAAATGGCCTCTTGCAGAGATGGATAGCCAGCCTTGTCCAACACAATCCCAGGAAACAGGTCACCTATTAGAGACAGGAAGAGAGGCTCATCTTCATCCACAAGTTTGGAGAGGTTCATGTCCCTCAGAACTCTCATAACTATGGTACTCTCATTGTCATTTGTGTTGGTCCTTTTGGCAGATCCTAGTGTTCTCAAAACTGACAGGATATTTCTGAGACCAAAGTCATAATGGACTTGCTTGGAGAGCTGTTCCTCACACAGCTTGTAGAGAGTAAAGAACTTTTGAGCTAGCACAATATTCTCTAAGAACCCACAGCTCGCCATCTTCACCCTCATGATAATCTGGCGATCGGGCACCATCATGGCCACAGTGCGAAACTGAATCTTGAGATTCTCTGGCAGTTCTTGCCTTCCTGCATATCCCGGATTCATCGTCAGAAAAATGCCAAATTCAGGATTCATGTTCACGACATCTCCATCAGTGAAGATAAACTGACTTTTCCTTTCTTTCTTGCAATTGAGAACGATGTATATTTGTTGAGCAGCAACAGACAGTACGGGTAGCTCTATGCGGTTGAATTCATCGAAGCAGCCCCAGCTACCCGACTGAGCTAGTCCCTTGTAGATCCTGCCCAATCCTCTGAAGTCCATCTGATCTGAACAGTTGAACACAACCACATACTTCCCCAGAGCCTTGCCCATGTCTTTAGTAGTTTCAGTCTTACCAGTTCCGGCAGGTCCAGCTGGAGCTCCTCCCATGGACATACCGAGTGCCTGGGACAGAGTAATGTAGCAACGATCGGTGAGAGGTGTGATAACGAGTCTATCCGTACAGCCAAGGAACTCGTTCTGGTACTGGAAGTTGACATCAGTGATGGAAATGATGGTTGCATCGGAGTCTTCCAGGAAGTAGAATCGACTTTGTTTGAGCCACTCGAAGTCTGAGGCGGACTTGATGTGCATGATGACCAGGTCGTTGAAGATGTCCCTCTGGTGCACGTGGATGGTAATGAGCGTCTCATACTTGATTCGCTGGAACTTTGTCAGCTCATGAGTAGTTATTTCAATCAAGTTGTTGAGCATCTCCAGAAAGAACACGTTAGTATTTCCCATTATCTTCTTGTCACTACGAGCATTTCTTAGAGCAAGTTCAGAGTCTCTGGTCCAAATCATCTGAATGCCTAGCAACCCAACCTAAGAGAACAATGCAAGAAATACAACAAGATAGCTCTACTGAATCAGGAAGGGATTCTAAGTTAGTTTTTACAGATGTCTAGCATTTATAAGGTGTTGTTTCAAAAGCTGTGGACGAGATATTATATACTCTTATTAATACATGAATTAATCCAATAATTCATTCCTTCTTGAGGGACCTAACATGTGCATTCCTTGCTGTGTCAATAAGTACTGCAATACATTACACATATAAATAGATGTATGTAGCTAATTATGAGGATATATACAGTACACGTGCTATAAATACTTCATTATTTGTGTGCTAGTCAAGAACTAGCCATACTTCTAACTAATACATTTAAATTAGGCATGAAACAAGAGAGAGAGAGAGAGAGAGAGAGATTGAAGTAACAGAATGTCACTTACTTGAGCAGGATAGTTGCTCAGAAATGGCATGAGATCAAAAGAAGTTGAGTTGATAGCCACGTGGGCATCTCGAATGACTCCGTGAAGTGAGCTCATAGATTCCTGGAGCAGCTCTCCTAACCACAGCTCCACGTTGCCTTGTGCGTTCACTGGTTTCTCTAGTTGAATAGTTTCTCCTTCACGAGAACTTATAGCTAAGATACGATCATAATCTTTCTCATGGAATACAACAGATTTAATGTTGTCAAATATCCCCAGCAGGTGAGCCTGGATGGTGTGGGAGTCAGAGGCCTGACCCAGGATTTCCAGAAGTGCAGGATCAGATACAAAGAAGAAACGTGGGAATATCAATCTTTTCTTTTCCAGATACCCTGTGAGAGATTTCTGGCAGAGTTCCAGTTGCTCCAGTAGATGAGGTAGCAGTTGTCCCAGAGTCTCATCGCCCACGCAGCATTGAACTACATTAGGTGTCTCGTGAGCCTTCGTCATTATCTTCACCCATGACTTGTCAATGTTCTGGAACCTCTTGGCCTCCTGTGGATTGGTAATACACACATAATGAATGATTGATTTCCATTGGCTGTTGTATGTTTATTCATCATACGGTGAATGGGTTCCCCCCTATTCTCCTACATACATAGCTATATAATGTTCCTGCTTGTGATTTATTAGATAATTTACAAACTGTACAGAAGTCGGCACTATCACACATCGTGGAATATCATCTTGGATTTTGGACCTTACAATTTGTTTAATGGCAAGCGAGTGAAGTGAGTGAGATAGTATTAATTTTTATACTCGTATTGTGATGCCATATTTATCATGAACAAGAGCTGAAACGTTAGTTGACATTATTGTAAGTGAGTTTTATTAGTTTAGAGTACAGACCTCCACTTAGTAAAAGTCAACTTGTATCGAATTAAGCTGAAAGTGTTTAGTTGTACAAGCTGGTTGGCTGACTGACTCACCAATTCTGTTCAAGCTCACCACTAGTCAAATACAAATATAATCTTCCTTTGAACTCCTCACATAATAGTAATTACATCATCATAGCAACCTAGTCATAGAGTACAACACTAGTTTACATTGTAACTAGCTAGTGTCTGAGAATGAATCCACTCACAAGAGAGTCTTAACCTGTAGTCACAGGTATCTCTATACACTAACCTTAGGCAGTTGCTTAGCGATGTCTCCACCCACAAACACTGCCTCAAGATACACCCACAAGTTCTGCACGATCAGCCAGCTCTCTATAATGTCTGACGTATTGGACAATTTCTGTACCCACATCTGAATATCCTTCTTGAAGGGACCGTTAAACCTAGAGCAAGAAAAAAAGAAGAAGATTCAATAACAATTAAACAAGCTACAGCAACAGCAATAACAGGAATATATTGACTCAGCAGGAGGCGGGCAATAACAGGAATATATTGACTCAGCAGGAGGTGGGCAATAAATGATTCTACAATATTTCCTTATGTGCTGAAACAGCTTTAAAGAGACTTAACATGTATCACCGAGTGAATCTCTAACCTAGATGGCTATACCCTCACCTAAATGTTGTTACACTGACTTGGTCATCCCTACCTGTTGCTAAGTAGAGACCCTAGCACCATAAGTGAGTCTTCCATCTGAGACACAATCTCAGAAGTTTCTACTCCTTTGAGCAACAGTTCTCCTCTGGTTTTGAATGAACTGAAGGTGAGGTTGTGGACACTCCATTCTGCTATCACTTGCTTCAACTTGGCATCAATGTCTTTCTCCTTGACAGCAGAGATACAAATATCTTCAATGTCATCTTTGTTAACCAGCAGAGGAGCTTCCATAACATGGCGGAGGAGGAAGTTGTCATTGTGTATATCAAATGTGTGGCCAGTGAGAGTTGCAATACGGTCCCAGTGTCTGTCCTTCATGGCTGTGTTACTCATGAACTCTAGCAATGGACAAGTCTCACTGAAGTCTTCAATCTTAGACTTGAGATCATTGAAGGCCGGCCACTCCTTTAAACCCTTAGGCAGTTTGCGGCACCTAATTCAAATAATAATACCTTCTACCCTACTTATTATTGTATATCTATACTACATTTGGTATCTACAACTGGTCTACCTAGTTTAAGTTACCTGTTCTGGAACTCGGTTAGTTCAGAGTTTATTTTGTCTGTCTCTACTTCTGTCCATAAGATATCGTAGTAGCTGTTCACTGTTTCTATGACCGCATCGTAAAGCCCGTAAAGCTTCTGCAGAAGTCCTAATTCCTTCTTCGCTGCCATCAGAGCAGGATAATCTGTGACTTGTAGCCCAAACAGCTGTTCCCCACTAGAGTACGTCTTGTACTTGGACCAGAGCTCATCAAATGAAGCTTGATAGATGGACACTCTTTCACTGGCTTCACTAGGTGCTAGGCCAGTTACCATAGGACCTCCCTATCATATCAAACTTCACATCACTATAGTTACTAAAATAATATTCAATTAAACATACCTCTGAGTAGGATGTGACAAAGGTGCTCATATCTTTCTTGAATACTTCCACTGAGTCCTTCAGTCTAGTTTTAAACTCTGTCTGTATCGACACCAAGTGACTCTGCACTGAGCTAGCCTGGGACTGAAGGTTCTTAAAAGTATATCTGAGGGAATCCACCTTCTCAATCTCCTCTCTTGGAACAGCTACTCCACAACGTTGCAAGAACACATAGCACTCCTCAACTGGACTCAGTTCTATGTCCATCTGGATCTCTGCTTCTCTTACTTTCTCCAGAGCCTCCATTGTGCTACGCACGTCTTCTAAATCCTAATCAAAACATATCAAACAAAAATTATATTATGATGTAGTGAAGTAATTCCGTCTGTGAGAGAACAAGCAGAGAGAGTTTAGCAAATCTAGAGAGAGTGGAAACCTTGCCTTGTGATATAAGAATTTACACATGGTTACTTTACCCACTTTTATACCTACACATACTCTTGTATATTGTTATTTCAACCACACCCACTTGGCAATGCACTTGTACAACTCAACTGATTAATGATACTTTACCCAAATATGGAATTGACCTACCTTGACAGGGCGACTCAGTCGTTTGCTGTATTCACTGATAAATTGCACGATATTTTCCATGCTATTTCGATACCGATCATTTAAACTGTGGCCGTAGGCAGTCTTCCAAGCCTTAGCCTCGACTGACAGAGCGTACTTCAGAGGTTCAATGGAGAGTGAAATGGCAGCATTGACTCTCTCAGAAGTGGGCAGGGCAAGTATCTCTGCTTCCAGTTTACCATAGTGCTTCATTTCTTGTTCGTAGTCAGAGAAGTGGGGGGAGGTGGCCTGAAACTTGGTAATGGCCACCTTACGTTCTTCCACATACAAGTGCTCATACTGCTTGTACTTGTCCAGCACCTACATCATACACAGTAACATGTTACCATGGTTACCACTTGATAAAGGCTTAGGTTGTGTTTCCTAATGCAATACCTTAACGAGGTCTTTCTGAGAAGATAAAATAGATGTTGACAATAACTTCTTAACTCTTCCTGGATCTTTACTCTCAGGAATTTTATGGACTATTTCTACTTGATCTATACAAAGAAGAAAGTGAATACAAACACACACACACATACATACATACATACACATATACATACATGCATACTGTACATACATACATACAAATATACATATATACATACACACATACATACACACACGTACATACATACATACATATATACACACATACATACATACATACAAATATACATACATATATACATACACACACATACATATTAGAGTTGTACCAATATGCCTTTTTTTTTTGTAAATACCAATTATTCCTATATAACAGTTGAAGAATCTACAGATTTACCATACCGATACCACTATTGCTCACTATACTGGATTTAGTGAATTATAAAAAAACAATTAAAAATTGTTCCCAATGATTTTTTTATTAGTAAAATTTAAGTAATGTTCCTAATGAGTAAAAGTGTCTCTGCTCGCTCGGGGGCATGGTGGTTACACTTTCCATTGTAGATGAGACAGACATCAGAAAAAGCCTCTCAGAAGGAACTGAAGTATAAGTGGAACTCGAGTGTTCTAAAGCTAGTTTGGAAAGGAGTGGGAATAGTTTCCTGTGGTCATTCCACCATGTATAACAGTTACTTTTATGAAAGTCAATTACAGGCATTAAGTGCATGCACAAATGCCACGTGGCTAAATTGTTTACTGATACTGATTTCATATAAAATATCTGAAATAGGCTCATGATACCAATATTAATTGGCGAGCGAGCGTAGCGAGCGAGACACTTACAGGGGTAACACAATCGAAAATCGGGGATGTTTATTGGCGAGCGAGCGTAGCGAGCGAGACAGTATTAGGGGTGGATAATGCAAAATCGGGTATATGTTATATATATGTATGTATGTATGGATGGTACGTATGCTCTTTCAACGCGCGCGCGGGGAACGTTTTTTCTCCAAAAAACACGGCTATTTAGGCTTGACTCCAGTTTATTCTGAAACTACTACAGCATTAAGCAAACCTTACTTTATACTTAAGCTCCAAAGTATGAGAAAATTCCTGCTAAACGCTTGTTTTCAAGACACAAAAAGTTGATTCGACAGGTTACTATGGCATTGAAGACCCTTTTCCAGACTAAATTTCAAAACTTCGCCGTTTTATGGGGGGATACGGAGTGCCGGTTGTTGGTTGTCAAGAGCCGTTGGTAGTCAGAATGCGTATATTAATGCTATGAAGTATTAATGGCTATGGAAGCTACTACTTCTCGAGGAAGCGGAGATAAGTACCATTCCATATTTGTTAGCTAAATTATGCAAAATTAACTCTGTCCGTTCTTTTTTGTACTAAGAGCTAAGTCAACAGTGACTGGTTAATTCAAATAGTCGATTGGCTTCAAAATTTGGTACTACAAGTTACCACTGCTCAAGAAATGATGGAAGAACGTAATTTTTGTATTTGTGTGCTAAAGGATTGTCTTTTGTTTTTGTGTTGAAGCTTTTTGTCAAAATTCACGTAATTTCAGATGGTCACAGTACTTCACTTTGATACTACAGAAGTTTTTCAAATACTCATATCATGTAATAGTAAATGTATTCCCATATTTGTTGGCTAAAATTACAAATAATAACACTGGTTTATTTTTTATCGTAGCTGAGAGCTTGTTCAAGAGTTACTGGTATTGAGATTATCAGAATGGTTGATGTTTGATACTACAAAAGTTACCATTAATCAGGTAAGAGAGTGATTTTGTATTTGTTTGCTGAAATCAAATGTCATAACTGCTATTATAGTGTTTGCATGAAGAAAGCTAAAAATAGTAACATTTTATGTTACCTAACTATCAGGCTCGCTCGCCATTTGTGCTCAAGCACACCACTAGTTTATTTATTTATTTGTATATATGTTTGGACGTACGTATGTCATTTTGTACTTTGACCCTCGCGTTTTTGTGTTAGTTTGTGGTCGACCCCGTCCCAAATTGCACTAAACAGAATCCTCTGGTTTATCAATCAGTATCCGTATCACCCTAGAAATTGAATTGTTTACCGTTTTGAATTCTTTTGCGGGTGCAGTTAAAACTTGAAAACTTAAGGGACTTCCATTTCTATTCGAGTTAATGGCGGTGGTAAGTCAATGCGCTCTTTGTCATGGTTATAAGCCGTGCGCAACAGTATTTACATGAAAATACATTGTCCACTTACTGCGAAGGTAAGTCTGTGTAGGTGCATGTCCAGTTGTGTCAAAGCATTGTGTGTTACAACCACTACTTAGCTAAAGAATATCACAAGAATCCTTTGAAATAACTTGTATTTGTTTTTGTTGTGTTTTTTTCCTTCAATTCAGCAGTTGCAGAAGTTTTTGTTTCTATGGCCTGAATCCCTTTACCCTGTATGCTAAATTTAAAAACTGGACCTTATTTTCAGTAGCTTCAGTGTTAGAAGTCAAAATCATTCATATAAAAATAGTATAGTCTTTAGGCTCGCTCGCCATTTGTGCTCAAGCACATCACTAGTATTGGTACAGTGCACCACAGCATAAAGCTGGTTTTATTCAACTCATCATAACTCGAGAACCGCTTGAAATAAGCCATAGCAACAAAAGACAAAATATCAAAATTTTTCTTCTACCTATAAATAGAGCACATTTATTTAGCTAAGTTCCCACCATAACAATAGTGCTGCAAGTAGTGTGCCTGGTGAGAAATGCCCAAGATAAGGAAGAGGAATGTTCATTTGTGTAAGGCTAGACTTAGCAAGTTTCAGAAAAGGCTCAGTGAGGCTAGTGAGCCTGTAGCTAGCTCTCAAACGCTTCCTTTGGCTGAGGATCGACCTATTACTTCTGCACTATCTTCACCTCTTGTTTCTGACAGTATTGACAGTGATGTGGTACCAGGAGTACCACCGCAAGTTGAGAGTGATCTTTCCACTTCTGACTCCGATTTTGATCCCACTGAAGCCATGAAGAGCGATCCAGTAGCAATGATGGGAGAATTTTGCAGTGACTGGATTGCATCATTATCGAGAGAAGATGTCTACTCTTTGTCACTTCTTCTCTTTCAAGTATTGCAGCAAGACTTCCTCCTCCTTGTTGGGCCAGCTGCTAAGATCATTGGAAAGTATCTTTGTAAGAATCCTAAGACAATAGAGAAATGGCGAGTTGATTTCCTTAAGAGTGAAGGAGAACTTCCAGAATATCTCCGTGGTAGATATGAAAGGATGAATGCAATTTCCAACAATGAAGAACTTACTGATCAAGCAAAGCTGTATGTGCGTGAAAATTCTTTCCGTAAGGGTACTCCAAATATGACAGCACGGTCATTCTGTACCTGGGTTAACGATGAGCTTCTCCCAAACAGCACTATTGAGCCAGGTGCACCCCGTAAAATAACAGTTGAAGTAGGAAGAAAGTGGCTTCATTCTATGGGCTTTAAAGTGCGACGGATTACCAAGGGGATATATACAGATGGACATGAGAGGGATGACGTTATTGAAGCACGTGGTGAGTTTTTGAAAACAATGACATCCCTTGGATTTCTACGACAAGAGAACGCACCTAGTGAAGATGTGGCTAGATTGCTCCCTGATGTTGAACTTTCTCCTGATCGTGACAATACCATATTCTGGTTCCACGATGAAAGTACTTTTAATGCGAATGACGATCAACCAATGATGTGGAAAGATGCCACCATGCAAGTAATTAAGCCAAAGGGACGAGGTTCAGGAATAATGGTCTCAGATTTTATCGAGGAGAGAGATGGTTACCTGGCACTCTCTGACTCCATGTTCCAGGCCATCTCTGAGGTAGACCCATCTGTTCCACAATCAGCAAGGGTTTTGTTTGAGTATGGAAAGAATCGTGATGGTTACTGGAATAGTGAGTTATTCATAAACCAGATGAAGGTAGCAATAAAAGTAGCTGAGGCAAAGTATCCGCCCCGGGTGTATAAGCATGTGTTTGTGTTCGACCATTCATGTGGTCACACAGCTTTTGCTCCTGATGCTCTCGTAGCCTCGAGGCTAAACAAAAAACCAGGGGGAGCTCAGCCAGCTATGAGGGACACAGTGTGGGCAGGTCAGCCTCAGAAACTAGTGAAAGCAGATGGCACGCCCAAAGGAGCTGCAATGATCCTTGAGGAAAGGGGGATCAATACTAGTTCTTTAATTCTTGATCAGATGCGTGAGATCCTTGCAAACCATCCTGATTTCAAAGGTGAAATAAATGCTTTAGACAAAATGGTCAGAGAGAATGGTCATACTCCCTTGTTCCTTCCTAAGTTTCATTGCGACTTGAATGGAATAGAAAGAGTTTGGGGGCATAGCAAACGTATCACACGTTCTCTCTGTGACTATACCTTGGTATCGCTTCGTGAGAATGTGCCTCATTCTCTCGATTTGATCTCAGCTGAAATAATAATCTTTGTATGTAATGTTTTAAAAACATTACATACAAAGATCTAGGAACTATATGTTTGCCTACCTTGGAGGAAATAAGCCGGGAAGTGAGATGGAAAAAATTGTGAAAAATTTAAGTAAAGAGTATAAATCCCACCGACGTGTTGGTATAAATAACTGACATTGTAGTGTACACATTGTTAATTTTTTTCTATAGGTTTATTGAACATCTACTTATATTTCATTTCAACCATTTTTGTCACAAAATGTTTTAAGTTATATGAGATGAATCCTTTTTGCTGGATCATGTTGGATTAGTAAGAAACTTTATTATATACATATGTAACAGCTTATGTATCAAAATTCTCTCTATAGAACTATAGAGTACCACAGTGGCTATGGATAGTCAAAATTTTATAGAGATAGCTGTTACTATGTATCAGTTGAATGCTAAACATGATTATAATGGATAACTAAGGTAGGCGGGTCTCCTCAGTTGCCATGGTGATGAAACCTTGGGTATATGTTCTTCCAAAGTAACTTGTTATGGGTTTTTAATTTGATAGGCATTGTGGGTTTTTGGCAAAAGTTATAAGGAATTCATTTCATGTACTAAAAAACCAGCTTTATGCTGTGGTGCACTGTACAACTTTAATACATACACACACATACATACCTGTGATTGAAGATGCTGTGAAGTATTGATCTGGCCAGTTGTGCACGTGTGCACTGACTTCTGTCACATTATTCATGGCTTGGTTGAGTGCGACTTGCATATCTTCTAGGGAAGGTTGCATGATGATATTGGGAATGCACAGGACCAGACTGGCCTGGAACAAAGACTGTCTCTGGCCCTCTTCCTGGGACCGAGACTTGGAGTGATATCCCAGTGGCTGTGCTATGCTAGAGGTCAACGGTGGACTGATGCGTTTGCGAACAGCTTCAAGAGTACTGCGCTGACTCGTCACAATAGCCTCATGATCACGTTGCTGTAGCAATTTGAACACAGTGTCACACTCTGTATCGAATGCCTCAACCTCTTCTTTCTTTGATCTAGCCACCTCTTCTGAATCTGAGTCACTGACGGAAGGCAAGTAGGCAGTCGTCCTGAGAGTATCAAGTAGTTCTCTAGTTGCTACCTCCACATTTTTGCTACAGAAGTTGAGCACCGCAGCACCTGCTTCAAAACACTGTTGAGACTGCTGCAAGAAGTAATCCGTAGTCCAGGTTTCAGCTTTGGGCATGCTCAGTAGAAGTGTCTCGCTCATTGTCTTGAGATTAGCTTCAATGCGACACTCGTACAAGTCCATTAGCTAACATGATAAATACAGTCTTAACTCAATATATAAAAAAAACTTTTAAGTATACTGCAAATTTTAATACTGTAACACACTGTAAACTCAGACATTACTGTAAACTCAGACACTACTGTAAACTCAGACACTACTGTAAACTCAGACACTACTGTAAACTCAGACACTACTGTAAACTCAGACACTACTGTAAACTCAGACACTACTGTAAACTTAGACACTACTGCAAACTCAGACACTACTGTAAACTCAGACACTACTGTAAACTTAGACACTACTGTAATCTCAGACACTCATATAAACTTATAAATTTGTCACTGCTAGGTATCTTGACAACTTCTCTTCTTAAACTTACATCTTTAATGAAGATTTCAAAGTTTTTGATGTTTTTCTCCATTTTATTGAGAAATGAATTGACATTAAGAGAAGACCAAGTCAACTGAGTGAGAGCAGGAGTCAGAGTATGGTCCAGCTTCCTCAAGTGAGGTCGTATCAAAGTCCGAAAAATGGAAGGTACCATGGCAACCACTCTACGCCTCTCCTCTAGTAAGCACTAAATAATACACATGCACAAAATTATCATCTACACAGGAACTAATAGATACACTGGAACTAATAGATACACAGGAACTAATAGATACACTGGAACTAATAGATACACAGAAACTAATAGATACACAGGAACTAATAGATATACAGGAACTAATAGATATACAGGAACTAATAGATACACAGGAACTAATAGATACACAGGAACTAATAGATACACAGGAACTAATAGATACACTGGAACTAATAGATACACTGGAACTAATAGATACACAGAAACTAATAGATACACAGGAACTAATAGATATACAGGAACTAATAGATACACAGGAACTAATAGATACACAGGAACTAATAGATACACAGGAACTAATAGATACAGGAACTAGTGATAGATACACAGGAACTAGTGGCGTTCTCTTCCTCAATGCCTCACTAATAGATACACAGGAACTAGTGGCGTTCTCTTCCTCAATGCCTCACTAATAGATACACAGGAACTAGTGGCGTCCTCTTCCTCAATACCTCACTAATAGATACACAGGAACTAGTGGCGTTCTCTTCCTCAATACCTCACTAATAGATACACAGGAACTAGTGGCGTTCTCTTCCTCAATACCTCACTAATAGATACACAGGAACTAGTGGCGTCCTCTTCCTCAATACCTCACTAATAGATACACAGGAACTAGTGGCATTCTCTTCCTCAATGCCTCACTATACACAGGAACTAGTGGCGTTCTCTTACTCAATACCTCACTAATAGATACACAGGAACTAGTGGCGTCCTCTTCCTCAATGCCTCACTAATAGATACACAGGAACTAGTGGCGTTCTCTTCCTCAATGCCTCACTAATAGATACACAGGAACTAGTGGCGTTCTCTTCCTCAATACCTCACTAATAGATACACAGGAACTAGTGGCGTTCTCTTCCTCAATACCTCCCTAATAGATCACAGAAACTATGGCTTCTCTCCCTCCAATACCTCACTATAATACACAGGAACTAGTGGCGTTCTCTTCCTCAATGCCTCACTAATAGATCAATACCAAACCGGAACTATTGCGTTTGCTCTTTCCTCAATGCCTCTCTAATAGATACACCGGAACTAGTGGCGTTCCTCTCCTCAATACCTCACTAATAGATACCAGGACTAGTGGCGTTCTCTCCTCAATACCCTCCGAATAGTATACACAGGAACTATGGCGTCTCTTCTCAAATACCTCACTACTAGATACACAGGAACTAGT
>WLWD01004191.1_pt1 | contig 42981 bp, 23 predicted proteins | sample 6712731 | NCBI WGS metagenome assembly WLWD01 (sample SAMN12718690, study PRJNA576275) | sponge metagenome | isolation source: marine sponge | host: Mycale hentscheli | place: New Zealand: South Island, Marlborough, Capsize Point | collected 2014-11-01 | reverse complement strand
AGAAATAGCATGCAGAACAAGCCAATCATTCCTCGCACAATTTTGTCAATTTCAGCCCCGCCCTCCTCGGGCAGGTAAGGAATACGCGCGGATTATTGAATAGAGCCCGTTTGAAAAAATAAATAAACACAGACAACGAAATGGAGAGAAGGCGCCCGGGCTGAGACTTCTAAGTTGAGCAGAGCGCCCAGTACAACTTCTCTCCGAGCGGCTTGCTCCTGACTCCCTTCTGCTTCAGGGAGGCAACGAAGGCATCCTTGGTATCACTGGTTCTACGGAGAAGCAATGAGTGTGGAGATCGAAGCCTTGAGTGACTAACTTCTTGGCTTGTGTTGGTGTGATGCTGGGCTTTCCAAGGGATCTGGTGAGTAGTGCTGCATTGGTATACAGGGTCTTCTGAGCTAACCACTTCGTCATTTGCATGCTAGGCGACTGAATGTGAAGTTTGTCTAGACATCCTGTTACTTTTTGTGCCACAAATATATTTACCTCTGCTATTATTGAATGCAATTGTAGGTACAAGTTCCAATGCACCTCAGCAGTACCTGCAGGATTTAGACCCGAGTCCACAAGTGTACCACCAACAACAGGGGAAGTGCTTGCTTCATATGTGTGCATGCCTGATCTTTCAGGGGAACCTGCGCTGACTGGTGCAGATGGACTTGTGCTGCTTACTGGGACAGACAGACCTACGCTGAATTGTGCATATGAACCTGTGCTTGCTAGCACAGACGGACCTGTGTTTACTGACACGGACGGATCTGTGCTTGTTTACTGACACGGACGGACCTGTGCTTGCTGGCACAGACGAACCAGCATTCATTGGCACAGATGGACCTGTGCTTGCTAGCACAGACGAACCGGCATTCATTGGCACAGATGGACCTACGCCCACTTCCAATTCAGGACCTGTAATATTACATCAGAGATACCAATAATAAACCTGACACAAACTTTTTAATCTCAATTTTGCAAAAAAAATATAGTTACATTATCTACAACAGGAATCAATAATTCCTCAGATGTGCAATTGAATATTTAGGATTTTGTCAGATGACAGACAGTGTATTGTTAGTTGGTGTACAAGTAGCTAAGGTAGCTAGAACTATTTTTTTGTGTGTATCAACTTCTACTGGGATTACATCTTTTCTCGTGCCTAGCAGCATGAAGTTGCTGTTTCCTCTTTGTTCCTCTGACTCTTCTACTAGCCATTGGCCACAACTTGATAACCCACCACCAAAGAGAGACCTGCCAGAATAAAACCAGCCCTGAAATAAAACCCAGGATCCAGATATATAACAGACCACAAAAATACTGACTCCGTAGCACAGAATCATTGGTAGTTTACGGGCCTGACCATGAGTATGACGCAATAATGATGACGTAATAGCTTCAAATTGGGGACCTACTACAGAGCTAGACTGTACTACTCTATACTAGTGGTCACTGGTGTGCTTGAGCACAAATGGCGAGCGAGCCTGATAGTTAGGTAACATAAAACTAAGTATTGTTACTGTGTTAGAACTTAGCCTTAGTTCGCCTAATCCACACCGCAATTGCTTTAGGAATCTCGTATCCAGGTAGCAATGACGTGGGCGGTGCTCAGTTTACCTGGTTTTTATACAATTCAGAAAAATCGCTGCGCAGTGTATACGACGTACGTCGTGTGCAAAAGTAAAACGCGGGAGAAATGTTCTCGGCGCGACTACCATGTTTTGTGTAGTTTGCGCATGATCAGTAGCTACTTAGCGGTTAGATTTGTCACCTGCTATCAGTATTGTTTTAATCATGGAACCGGAACCAATGGCAGAACAAGTGAGTAGATTTATTTAGGAGAAAAATTGTATCAGTTGTAAATGGAAGACAGAATGAAAAGAAGACTGAGCCAGTGGCTCAGCAAATAAAAAAAGTTTTAAACAATAAAGTGAGTAGATATATAGTATTAAAATTCTCATAATTTACTTCATTTTAATACAGAAAAAAAGAAGAAGAAGAAAATGAAATAGGTAAGTCATTATGGTTTAACCTGTAGCTGTTGTGATATGATGCACTTTTTTTGTAGACAGCAATACCAGAAGTCGAAATACGTAATAGTATTTAAATAACTTATCTTAACCACTTATAAATATATATTTAAATAACTTTTCTATCTTAACCACTTATAAATATATATTTAAATAACTTATCTATCTTAAGGGTGGCTGCACACCGCCTACGCACTTTTTTGTTGATGGTTGCTATGCACGATTACTACTATTGTATACTTACAGGGGCTTCTCTACTACTACACAAGGACAAAGTACCTGCCGAAGGAGCCGCTCACTAATTTTAGAGCGAATCTGGAAGAAATATCGGGGCCCGGTTATAAAACTTTGTAGCAGTTTTTTGGAGCGGTGCGGTAAGTTGGAGCTCCGCAATTTGGTGCACTACTAGCCGAGCCGATACTCTACTGCAAGACAAAGAGTTATTCTCCATTTCAATATTACTTTATGATTTATTTGCAATTTTTTCTATTTATAAGATATTGAAATATTCTCTACGTGGTGCAGTTTATTTTTTTTTTTGGGTTTACCCGTGTGTTAAATTTTTATGTCGTTCTCATTATTAGATTCCAAGAAAAACTGTTACAAAATTTGGAACTTTAATTCCACTCGCAATTCTTAAGAAATAGCCCCACCCCCATATCTCATACTACGAGTACGCGAGCAATTTTTTTCTCAATTAGTTTGTATTGGTTCTAAAGAGAGCCCGCCTATATCAAGAGTAAACAAACATCAATAGAACAATAACAAGAGAGTCAGAAGAGAGAGCAGTTTATTGTAGATAGCCAGAGGTGAAGGTATTAGATCTGCGCATCTTGAGAAGTCTTCGCTCCGTAGAAATCGAGCCTGGTGGATCCATCCGCTTGAGTGCGCAGAGTCCGGAGAACGGCTACTGGAGGAGAGGCAGCCTGGTGCACCTTGCCGCGTGAGCTCAGACGACGTATGGAGAGTTGCTATAAACGAATATGAGACAACAAGAAGCTAAATTAAAACACCACAACTTCGCAAATTATACTTCTGCTACTACTGCGCGATTGTTTCTGCTTGCGTATTATCTAATGGTGGGGTATTGGCGGGGAATAAATTAATGTCCGGATCTACAGGCGGTGCGTGTTGCTATGTGCGGCCACCCTTAACCACTTATAAATATATATTTTAACCACATAAACATATATAATATATGCTTTAAAATGTGTAATCTTTGTATTATCATGAAGAGTTATGTGATGGCTATCTAGCTAGCTCAAAACTCAGAAGTTTGTGGTTATGGGCATAGCACCCTCCATGGTTTTAAAAGTGGCCACACCTTGAACAAGTCTACAATTGTTCTCTTCAATATAGGACCAAATGTAAATTTGCCATTTGAATGCTATCAGTTAGAAAGTGAACTCAATAAGTACACAAGACGTAACTGTGTAGGCAAAAAATCAGATAGGTCAGAGACAAAAACCTAACCTGTCCAATAAAGTTAAAGATTTTTCATTAGCTAAGCAGTCCTTGTAACACACAGCACCTTCACATACACTTGTTCACTTGATATACCAACACAAGACTTACTTTCTTCAGTGATTTGGCTATTGGACAATGAATTTTCAGGTCAGAACAATACTGTTGCGTAGGGTTAACTATGACAAATAGGGAATTAACCAAGATAACTCACACCAGCCAGAAAATTAATTAGTATTATAGTGGACAATGAAGTTTCCAGTAAATGCTGTTGAGTAGGGCTTATAACTGTGACAAATAGCGACTAACTTGAATAGAAATGAAACTCCCAAAATGAAACTCCCATAAGTTTTAGAGTTAACTGCACCCGCAAAACAATTCAAAGAGGTAAACAATTTAATTTCTAAGGTGGTACAGATAATGGTCGCTAAACCGAAGGATTCTGTTTGGTAAAGTTTGGGATTGGGTCGAACGCGGAGCGAACACAAAAATACGGAGGACAAAGTACAGAATGACATACGTACGTCCATTATACAAAAAATACACAAACATCCCCGATTTTTTCATTTTTACCCTGTAAGTGTCTCACGCTAACGCTCGCTCGCCAATTATAGTTACACGGTGTGTGCGGGTCATGTGCACGTGATTCTGTAGCTTAGACAACTTGTCTTGTTGAAAAGTTGGTTAGTAAGTTGCTGTCGTCTCTACTAGCCGTGGTTGCCGTCGTCTCTCTAGCCGTAGTTGCTGTCGTGCCGTCGTCTCTAGCCGTGGTTGCCGTCGTCTCTAGCCGTGGTTGCCGTCGTCTCTCCAAGTGTTGCTAGTTGCTGAGTTTCATCCGTTTTGGTAAGAAACTCGGATGATATGAGATTCATGCTAGCCGAATAATTACAAGTTTTAACCACAAGGCTCAAAAGCAGCTGGCACAGAGAGGACAGGCTTTTGGTGGGATTTTTTTTTAGGTGGGAACTATCCCACAAACTCGTTTATTATTCATGACATTTTATTTTCCACCACAACTTTGTTGTTCGTCCAATATCCTTGACTTTGATGCCAAAAGATAGCTTATTTTTTAAAGGGCTTTTCGGTGATATGTTTCATGAATGTTTTTGAGTAAGCATGAAAAAAAATTATCATACCCCCTGCCAAGAAATGTTGCAATAACAATTAATGGCCACACTTCCAAATATGGAGCAAAGCATGATTTAAGCGGAGAGATAAGCCACATAGAGGAAAGCATACAATGAGCTGTTAATTAGGCATGTGAATGGGCAAAACATACTGTATACTTACATCTAACATGTAGCTAAAATCCATTGGAGTTGTGGTGGGCAGAAATGAGAGGGGCAGTCATCTGTCCGTATCAGGGGGCGGGAATTGACTAAAACAATGACGAATTATGCTTATGAAAAGACAGAAACTTGATTGTTCACAGAAACCATTAATCAAGTTCCACTTGTGAAGTAGTATAATATTTGGGTTGTCCTCAGTGGTGGTGGTGCAATGAGCACCTTGACTCCATCGTCTCACTAGCCCCCAAAGTGTGAAGCGTATGGTGGCATGATAGATTGAGGGGTCTTTTTGGCAGTTTCTGTGCGTATGAAGGCAGTTGTAAGTACTGGAAATTGTAATCTGACAAAGGGATCCTTACAATGCGTTCCCTACAGGTGAAATAAAGAAAATAACAGAGAAAAGAAAGAATTCTGAAGTGAAGAAAGTAGAACAAGTACACTATCACTACACTTGTAAAATACTACGAAATAGCAGTACTTTGCAATCTCATACCAACTTACTTTCTTAGCTATATGAGTTAACATATATATATGTAGCTATAGTAGCTAACATATACAGCTATATTGTAGTTGTACTTTTCAAATATTCTTGTGGGCTGGAGGCACATTAGCGTTGTTGTTGGGCACTTTGCGTTGAGTTCTAGTAATCCAATTAACATGCCATCACCACTGGGATCCACTCTATACAATAATTGATTTATATAGAGGAGTTAATATCGGCATAGATCCAAATGACAATAAGCATAAAATATTAGCGAGACTTCTTCAGCAACAAATTCTGGATCCAACATGTGATATTGATAGTGACGTTAGTATGGGTGATGCAGCAAAAACCTCATTAATATCTAAAGCCTCACAGAAACCTGATGTAGTACTTTTTAAGATTGTAGACGGTTTACGCCATCCAGTTGTATTAATAGAGGTTGAATCAAGTGGTGATGTTTTGAGCACAGTGAACAAACTTGCCAATGGCATTATGTGTCAAATTATATATTTGAGAAACACTGGACAAACCATAAGTACCTTGAAGGGGTTTTTCATTCCTGTTAATGCGGGAAATGCAGAAAAAGTTACTGTTAAATTTGACGAAAATCAGCTTCGATTTAATTGTAAAAGGATCCCTGTAACTCGGGCAGAGATAATACCAGCGATTGTTCAAGCATGGAATAATCAAAAAAGTTGTTTTCCATTGCAACCTAGTTTGGGTTTAACCTTTCCCATTTCTTCTGAACTAATTAGAGAAAATTTTTCCGACAGCGCTTTCCAAGTAAAATCAGGACTTTCTGTCGTCATACATGATCCCAGTAATCGTTGTTATTACAAATACTCTCTCTTGAACAATGAGATACAGTCACACTTGCAGATAGCTGAGAAAGCACGGCTTTCAGTATATCCTACTGATCATATTAAGTTTTTGTCTAAATGGTTTTATAAGTATCCACAAATGATACAACCTTTCAGAAAGGAGGATATTTCTACTTCTGTCCACTTCTTGATAGAATTAGTACATGGGACAGTTAAAGCACTTCTGGATCTTCATCGTACTGGCTATGCTCACAATAATGTGAGGATCAAAAACATTTGTTTTCGAGAAGATACTCATGAGGTAGTTTTGATAGATTTTGAAAGAAGTATAGAAGTGGGACTAGATCCTATAGAATATGGAATATCAGCTATGTACTCAATTACTGAGAACGAAGACAAAATGCAAAACTGGACGCCAATCAAAATTGATTTTAGGCAATTGGCTATCATGATTATATATTTGCAAAGTGATGATCATATAGATTATCATGCAATAGTTGTGGAGCAAACAGCTCATGTTTTTCTTAGAAAACTGTTCTTTCAAGGTATGCTTAATGTAGTTTACTTAGCATGAATTTATGCCAATATACAATTTCTCATTTATTTAGGTGAGTATGATGTACCAAGTTGGCACAGTTGGACTCGAGCACTAACAAATGGAGATTAGATATTGGGTCATGTACAGTAGATCCCTAATAAAGAGTCACTTTTTTGTGTGTGTGTCTTCCTTGTAGTTATTCTTTCAGTCAACTCTTATATTCCTTCGGGTTTAGTTGCTTTTTCCCCATCCCTAATAAAAAGTCACTCTTTTTTATTTTATTATCTTATTTCATTTCTTTTTCTTCAAATTTTATTGCTTGTAGCTCAGAAGTCACTCTTTAATGATGAAATTTATTCTTAACAATGCCCAAACAATGCAGATGTTTTGTTTAATGTACCACTGGTTGGTATTGCATAACATGAAAGCTGTGCAACATATTGTACCACATGTATCTCATGTTGTGGTAGACGAGAATAGCATGTACGTCTTTTAGATGTTAGCACTCAAATTTGATTTATGTACCACACACGATACATGTAGCACATTTAACAACACGCAATGCAAGTATTACAACTTATGATACAAATAGTACAAGTTTTATAGTAGTATGTTGGCTTCTTCAAATGAGTTATTTGTGTATTAGTGCAATACATATTTGTGTTAAGTTATTTACCACTATATAAACATGCATAATACATAATTGTGGATGTAGTACACTACTTCACAACTGTTGTATATACAGTATCACATGTGGTCGACAGCTAAGCCGTATTGTAATGAAACGTGTACCTCATGTGGTACATATCAATTAGCGTGAGACTCATGTGATGTAACATGTGGATAGGTAAGTACACATGTTATACTTTAGCCCTAGCCTAGCCCTAGAAGTAGCCAACGCAGGCACTACATAATTTATTGCATGAACCACGCACGATATTATCAAAACTAAAATATAAAACACAAGTATTACAGAATGTAAATTATTACAGTACCACATGTTGGTATCGCATATATTAAGTGCTGTGCAACATATGGTACCGCATTTCATTATTTCCCGGTATAGTACTACCGTGCTACCTGGCTAACCTGTCGTATTACACGTGGTACTGTATATACAACAGTAGTGAAGTAATGCACTACACCCATAATTATGTATACTTCTGATACATGCATAATAAGTGATTATGCATTAAACACACTACTTCACATAGGTGGTAAACAAAGTACCAAATGCGGTTCAAACTATGAGTTAGAAGATAATGCAGGATGTACCTAAAATGGTACACGAGAAGTAGCTTGCGTAGTATAATATTGACTACAAATTACAATAAAAAACTTAAAATTGTACAAACGGTTCACATGCAAGTCTTTAGTCCTAGCCCTAGCTCTAGCCCCCTAGGTAACACCGGCTCTACAGAATTTACCAATCGTACCACCTATTACGGTACACATGCAAGTCTTTAGTCCTAGCCCTAGCTCTAGCCCCCTAGGTAACACCGGCTCTACAGAATTTACCAATCGTACCACCTATTATACTACCAAAATTACAAAATTAAATACAAGTATATACAAGTTGAATATGTTTTGTTTTAAGTACTACATGGTATAACTATGTAATAATAGTGGTACATGTCTATAACTAGCTTTACTCTATGTAATAATTATGGTACATCCTTATAACTAGCTCTACTCTATGTAAAAATAGTGGTACATCCTTATAACTAGCTCTACTCTATGTAATAATAGTGGTACAGCTCTATAACTATCTCTACTCTATGTAATAATAGTAGTACATCCCTATAACTAGCTCTAATCTATGTAATAATGGTAGTACAGCCCTATAACTAGCTCTACACTATGTAATAATAGTAGTACATTCCTATAACTAGTTCTACTTTGTAATAATAGTGGTACAGCCCTATAACTAGCTCTACTCTACTTAATAATAATTGTACATAACTCTACTCTGTAATAATAGCGGTACATAACAATACATTTATGTGTCAGTAACGACAACTGCGGTGACCAACGGTGTCACACCGTCAGTCACCGTATTCATAAAAAAGTAATGAGCCCAGCAGCATTGGTAAAGCATTGTCATTACCTGAATGGGAAAGGTGTTTGATAAGGGGGGAAAAAAAGGAGAGACAAAGTATTCATGTTAGGGATTAAAATTGCAACTTCCAACATGGGAACTGCCCACACTTATTGATTAACAGTCAGGAATTCACAGTCACACTTTGTATAGAGTTTTTACACTTCAAATGTGTATTGATTACTATTGATAACATGACTTGAGGAGAAATCAGATATTTTCATTTATGTAAGTATAAAATAAATTATAGATTAAGGTACATGTATATATATATTATTGATTTCTGTAGAGGTAAATGTAATTCTTGTCATTGAATTTTGCGTGGGCATAATTGCTGGTTTTCGATTCCGGCATACTTATCTAGTAAGTTAAACATATTTTCTAGTTTTGTGACATATAGTTAAGTAAAGTGTGACATTTATGTAAGTTAATTGTTCTAATGGTATGTTGATTCTGTGTATTAATATCTAGGGACTATTTGCTTAACTACTTTTGGTGGTAATAGGGCTTTCTATGATTTTTTTTAAATTTGTTTCACTACACTTTTGGCATATAATGATGCATAAGAGTATGTAAGTGTTTAGCATTATGGTTTACTTTGTAAACCATGCTTGGCAAGCTTTTGTAATCTTACTAGGTAAAATAGGGGTTTCTATTATTACATCAAATTCATACCATAATCATGTGAGTTTAATAATATGTTCTTTTTTATTATAGTTGATCGTTGGTTGCTTTATTGGATTTCTATACTTCCTCTCAATATTTCTGGTAGCGGCTCTGGAAAATTTCGCTAACTGGAAGTGATGAGAGTATCGATGTAATACATGGAGGTTATATTTTTTATAGAAAAGCTTCGTTTTAACTCATCTAGTCCATATTGATAGTCCGATTTATATTTGAGACTCGTACATATTTATAGTTTAAGTTTATTATACATGCATTTGATTCTATGTATTTGCGCAACTCCACGATATCACCTAACGAAGAATAAAAAGAAATTGATTTATAAGTATAGGTGTAGACAATTACTCTCGAAAGGTGGGGGGGGCTTAAAAGGGGGAGGGAGGGGCTTAACATTAGTCATACATGCCACCCCATGCATTTAATTAAAATCATTTTTGCAAGTACATGTATCTGTATACTTGAACTAGAGTTACAAGTAAAATCTATTTGTACACTAAGGATCACTGTAAAATTTATATGGGAGGTTCTAGACAACTTTTTTTTCTTTTTCAAATAGTGATCTTCCTCCAATATTCAATCAGTTTAAGTTTTCCACGTGCTCTAAAGAAACAGTTATTAAGTAGTGTATTATTGAATAATTAACCCAACTGTATAGGCCCTATCTCTGGAATGGATGTAGCTACTGTTTGAAACTTGTAAATTCCTCTTTCTGGCCCCAAACAACCCCAACAAAGTCTTTATTTGCATCTGTAATACCCCCCCCCCCCCCCCCCCCCTTCGATATAAGACCCTTACCACAATAACAGGTTTACTGAGAGCTAAGTGCTATGTTTACTGCACTACACACAAAAATACTGACTCTGTAGCACAGAATCATTGGTAGGATACGGGCCTGACCATGAGTATGATGCAGTAGTGATGACGTAATTGGCGAGCGAGCGAAGCGAGCGAGCAACTCTAATATGTAGTCTATGGAAATCCTGAATACGTGGTCATTTTGAATACGTGATCGTTTTGAATACGTGGTCGTTTAAACGCGCATCCTGAATACGTGGTCGTTTAAACGCGCGCGTTTTTTGACAGTTTGTGATATCTTCAAATATTTTGCAATAAAGTTGGGACAAGGAAGCCATTTTGATAGCTATTAGAACTGAAAGTAAATAAATGGAATTGATGGAATACATGTATATGGATATATACATAACAGCATGGAAAACTGGTATTTGGGGTTAATAGCACAAGTGGAAGGGTACGATCCAGTATCAAATGAATAGCTACTAATACTTATTTACACCATGGTTTGTTCAAACCATCCAATCAATATGTATATTCATGTGATCAGCTACAATTAATACCTACCTCCTATTGTCTTGGTAATTAAAACCCATCTCCTCTTCCATCTTAATTATGTATGAAAGTTGTGACCCTCTTAAGATAGCACAAGCTCAATCGCACCCCCTCTTATATTAATTACTAAATGAACCCCTATATATGTATATATATAGGGGTTTAAGGGGTTCTATTCCAGAACTTCGCTCGCTCGCCCAACCAATGCAACACGAGCATTTTCTAGTAACTTCAAATTGGCGACCCTTAGCTACAGAAACTATATTATAGTACAGGTTGTGTGCGAGTCATGTGCATGTGATTCTGTAGCTAGACAACTTGTCTTGTTGAAAAATTGGGTTAGTAAGTTGTGTGGGGCTGGTCTGCGTCAGACCCGAAGCTCTGCGAGGTTCCTCACGTAAGGAAGCAACAAGTCGCTGCCACCAGAGTTCGCAATCGGAAGGTTGCCGTAGCTAACCGAACCGCCAATGTCTTGGAAACTAAGAATTTTAGTGTAATTAGGAACTGACTCTCAGCACGAGGAATCTAAGGTTATATGCCTCCTGACTCCTCATGCTAACAGCACTACGCATGACATGAACTAAACCACAATGACACAAAACTCACTACTAATGACAACCATTCATATGCATGACACACACACACAGTTCATCTAAACAAATGTTCATCTTTCTCTTGTTCTTCTTTCTTCTTCTTTCTCTCCTTCTCTTTCCTTGTCCTTCTCTCTACTGCCTTCTCTATCCTTTACAGTGTGGGCGATTAGGCAGCCCACATCTCCCCCCTCCTTCACAGAAAGGGTGACATCGTCACTGGCACAAGCGTGACATCTGCTCAATTCGTCTGCCACGACGTTGCTGGCACCCGCTCTGTACTTCACGACAAAGTCAAACTCTGACAAAACTAACGACCACCTGTATACTCTCCTATTCAACTGACGTCCCGTGCGTATAGATTCCAACCCCTTGTGATCTGTCCACACTTCAAACTTCTGTCCATGCAGATAGAATGAAAAATGCTTGATGGCCTCGACCACGGCCAAACATTCCAGCTCTTGGGCACTATAGTTCGATTGAGCCCCCTGCAGCTGTTTTGAGTAAAACGCAACCGGGAGTAGTTCCTCGTCTCTTCTCACCGACAGAACCACTCCAACTCCACTGCTACTGGCATCACTCTCCACTACAAATACATCACTAACACGCGGAACAACCAAACACACAGAACTTGACAATGAATTCTTCAACTTACGAAAAGCCTCCGACATCCGGCTTGTCCACTCCACCTTCCCTGACAAGAGCGATGAGGTATGCGGAGTGAGGAGGGCAGACCACTTGTGGAATCCCTCGATGAACCTCCTATAATAGCCAATCAGTCCCAAGAACGCTTTGAGCTGCTTCCTGGTCTTAGGCTCAGGGTGGTTTTTTATTGCTGCAACCCTAGCCTCTGGCACTCGAATCACTCCATCACCAATCTCATGCCCCAAAAACATCAACCGCCTCCTTCCAAACACACACTTCGACAACTTGCACGTCAACCCTGCTCTCTGTAACACCCCAAACAACGACTTCAAGTGCACCAAGTGCTCACTCCAATTCCCCGAAACTACCAACACGTCATCTATGTAAACCTTCGCGAACTCCATACAATCCACCAACACCACATCCATCAGCCTTTGAAACACACTAGGGGCGTTCGTCAGTCCAAACGGCATTCTAACATATTGGAATTTCCCGAATGGACAAACGAACGCCGTCTTCTCCTTATCTCTCTCAGCCACAGCAACCTGGTGGAACCCCTTCGACAGGTCCACCTTTGATAGCACACAGCCCTTTCCTACACGCTCAACCATTTCCTCGAACTGAGGGATATAGTAAGGCTCCTTGACCGTGATGTCATTGAGCCTTCTATAATCCACACAGAGCCTAATACTGCCACCCACCTTCTTCACGGGCACCAATGGTGATGCCCACGCACTCACACTCCTCTCAATAATGCCTCCACTCTCTAACTCCTCCAACTCATCCTTCACCGCCTTCCGAATTCCCAACGGCACCGAGTAGGGAGCCTGCCTAATGGGCAAAGCATCCCCGGTATCGATGGTCAACACCACCACCTCTGTACTCCTTGGAGCGTCTGAGAATACACCCCCAAACTCTTCTAACAAACCATCTATCTCTTCACGCACATATCCCTCGCATTCTCCCTTCAACAAACACTCGTCTTCCTTACCATCTTCCAACACAACATTCAGTCTATTCACCGCAAATCTCTCTTTGAACCTCTTCAAACTGTTAACATGCACAACCTTTGCATGCTTTGTCACACCCTTCCTACCAATTTTATAATTCACGGCCCCGACCTTCTGCAGTACTTCATAAGGTCCCTCCCATGAATCCGACAGTTTACACTGCATCCTTGGGATCCTATACAGAACCAGGTCTCCCGCCACAAACTCTCTCGTCTTACATCCTCTATTCAAATACCGCATCCTTCCTTCCTTATTCTTTGCCATCTTCAACTCGGCACAGTCCCTCATCAATTCTAACTTCTCTGCCATCTCTCTCACCCAACCACACACATCCAATTCCCGACTTTCTATCTCAAACAACCCAGAGTACAGAGCATCTAAGGGGGTTCGGACCCTGAATCCATAGACCAGGTCAAATGGGCTAAAGTCACTGTCTGCCTGAGGCATCTGCCTCATAACGAACAGCGCAAATGACAGCTGCTCAACCCAATCCTTCCCCTCATCCACGCACTTGCCCAAAATAGATTTCAGAGTGCCGTGGAACCGTTCCACCGTTCCATTAGTCTGGGGGTGGTACGGAGATGTCCGCACCCTCTCAATTCCCAACATCTTACTCAACTCCGTCACAACTCTTCCACAAAACTGACCCCCCTGGTCAGACAACATCTTCTCAGGGACCGAAGTCCTCGAGAAGATCGTCCACAGGCCCTCAGCTACTGCCTTAGCACTGATGCCTCGTAGAGGTACTGCCTCTGGCCACCTGGTAGCCAGGCACACGCAGGTCAACAGGAACCTGTTGCCACCCTTTCCCTTAGGTAGAGGCCCAACTAAGTCCACTGCCACCGCCTCAAAAGGTTCACTGAGCAATGGTCGCTCCACCGCCAGCGCCCTCCTAGGTGTGTGCTTATTCTTCCTTTGACAGACCTCACAACTCTTACAATGCTCCCCCACTTCTTTCACCATTCCCGGCCACACAAAGTATTTCCCGACCATCTTCTCCACCTTATCTCCACTCAGATGTCCGTTCTTCTCGTGCCCCAACTCCAATATTCTCCTTCTATAACTCTTGGGCACCATCAACACGTCTCGAAACTGCTCCCACGTCACATACTGACTCCTCACCAATACTCCCTTCTTCCACTGGAATCCTCTCTCCTTACGTTCACCCAATTCTCTCCATTCTGTCAAACTTTCGTCCTCACCCAATTCCTTTCTAAAATCTACCCCATCAGACCCCTTCCCCACTGGACCAATTTGTCCAGCGTACTCAACAAATGGTTTCTCTTCTTCCGTCACTGGTGTCACATCTCCCAGGTCAGAAGGCGTACCCTCTTCCCCTGCAGACACTTCACTCCTTCCTTCCTCAACCTGCCCATCTATCTTCTCACTCTCGTCCCTCTCTTCTAAAACTGTATTTTCTGCCTCTCCCGATTCACCCACACTCCACAAATCTGTATAACCCGCATCCGGATCACTCCCTTCACTCAACGCCTCAGCCTTAGCTTGACTGCGTGTCAACACCTTGATTTTGGTTTCCCTTGCCCCTTGCTCCATTTCAGGGCCCTTCATCTCCTCCACTGCGACTCTAAATGTTGCAACCTCCTTCTTGTTTGCAATGTCAAAGGGTACAATGCACATTGCTTCATCTTCTGCTCTTTCATCAATCATGGCCAGCTTGGCCAGTCTTAAACCTCCCACCTCATACTCTACTACTGTGCTCTGGTGCACACTGGTTACACCATTCACTCCAGAGATATGCATCTCGCCACATCTCTCTGCACCCTGGTCCACCAAGGACCTAGGCACTACACCCACCTCAGCACCCGAGTCTATCAGTACCTTACGTCTGACCCCGTTCACCGTTCCCCACACAATATTTCCTTTTCTCTTCTCTCCAACCACAACCTTCAATACCCTTGTCACTCCTGGCTCTCTTTTCACCGCACTACCAACCTTCTTACTGGGACACTCTATACTTCTATGTCCAGCCTTACCACAACTAAAGCATGTTAGTGGCCTACTCCCACTGTTGTACCCTGCCCTGCTATTCATGTTAGGTTTCCTGCATTCAACTGACCTATGGCCCTTCTCACCACAATTGAAGCAGGTGATTGAACCAGATCCTTCTCTGATCTTACTGCCGAAGTCATCACCATTGCCAGTCCTCCTGAAGTCACTCATGTTGCGAACTCCCGTACTCCCAATTGGCTTGTAGAAATTCCCCTTCAGTCTCCCGGCCATCCATGTCTCCCAAGCGTCTCTCAGGTCTTCCATTGTCTCCATCTTCTTACCCTCCAAAAACACCTTCCCACTGGGTGGTATGACATTTCTAGTCAGTGCAGTAGCCAAAGCAACTACACACTCCTTGACTGATCCACAGCCTTGCATCACTCCCCCACTCACTTTCTCTATCACCTCCATTATTCCTCCCGCTGTCTTGGCCTTCAAACTCTCCCCTGTCAGCTCAAACAATCTGTACCCATATGTTTACGTCGTCTCCCCCATCGCTTTTAACAAAACTCGCTTCACCTCTCCGTAGTCACCTCCTTCTCCAGTACTCTCTACCCTGGCACACAACCTCTCAGGTAGTCTGGGGAACAACCTTTCCAACCATGTATCCCTCGATATTCTACAGTCCTCCATAATCCTCTCAAACTTCCCCAAATACCCTGACAACTCAACGTTCTCTGTATAATTTCCCAAAGCCTTCAGCTTCTCCGTTTGCAATTCCTTCCTTTCCTGGTATCTGCGTCTAGCTTCCTCTCCCTCACTGGTCCTCACAGACGTCTCCTCCCTAAACTGACAAAACATTGCCATCATCTCTTCTTTTCTAGCCTCCTCCATTCTAACCCTGTCCTCTCGTCTCGCCTCTTCTAACCTCTGTTTCAGCCCTCCTGGCTTCATCCCTCTCAGCCATAACCTGAACCCATTTCATAAAATCGCTCTCCTCCGGCTTCCTAGCCATTTCCTCACCCACCAATACTACTACGTCTTCCCCTACACCTTCCTCAGATTCCTCAGACTCACTGTTGTTGTCCTGTCCCGCTGGTTTTCCCACACTTGGACGTATCGGGTATGGTGACCGGCCCTTTAGTGTCGCGCTCGAAGACGGTCGGTACAACGAATCCTCCGACTTCACAAACGTCTTCTTGGTATGCCTCCTCCTCGCCTCCCCACCTCTCTCAGTCATGAAAGGAGAGTGTCCTCACCTTCCGTCAGAGACCTATAGAGATATAAAAACGAAACGAGTAAAAGAGGTAAGACACACACAAAAGAAAGATTAGAAATCAATGACACAAGGGTATAACACGGTAAAGACAAAGCACACAAAATAACAAAACCAAATGCCAACAGTTCTGGAGTCGTGACTCTCTGTCCCGCTGGATGCTCCCGACAGTCGAAACTTCAGGTGCTTGGTACTCTCTCCGCCTTGGCTCAAGAGCGCGAATCTTCTTTTTTCGGAATGTCTTCCGCGGTCGAATGTCTTCGGCCGAGTAGTTCGGTTTTTTGTTCTGGGTATTCAGCAGCTCACTCCTGAAGATTCCCAGCTCGTTCGTAGGTCTCCTAGTAGAACGTATTCTTAAGAGATCCCACCGCTGCCACCAAATGTGGGGCTGGTCTGCGTCAGACCCGAAGCTCTGCGAGGTTCCTCACGTAAGGAAGCAACAAGTCGCTGCCACCAGAGTTCGCAATCGGAAGGTTGCCGTAGCTAACCGAACCGCCAATGTCTTGGAAACTAAGAATTTTAGTGTAATTAGGAACTGACTCTCAGCACGAGGAATCTAAGGTTATATGCCTCCTGACTCCTCATGCTAACAGCACTACGCATGACATGAACTAAACCACAATGACACAAAACTCACTACTAATGACAACCATTCATATGCATGACACACACACACAGTTCATCTAAACAAATGTTCATCTTTCTCTTGTTCTTCTTTCTTCTTCTTTCTCTCCTTCTCTTTCCTTGTCCTTCTCTCTACTGCCTTCTCTATCCTTTACAGTGTGGGCGATTAGGCAGCCCACAAGTTGCTGTCTTCTCTACTAGCTGTGGTTGCCGTCGTTTCTCTAGCCGTAGTTGCTGTTGTGCCGTCGTCTCTAGCCGTAGTTGCTGTTGTGCCGTCGTCTCTATCCGTGGTTGCCGTCATCTATAGCCGTAGTTGCTGTTGTCTCTAGCCGTGGTTGCCGTGGTCTCTCCAAGTGTTGCTAGCTGAGTTTATATATATATAGCTATAGTAGCTAACATATACAGCTATATTGTAGTTGTACATTTCAAATAATCTTGTGGCTGGAGGCACATTAGCGTTGCTGTTGGGCACTATTCATTGCGCACTTTTCTTTGCGCACTTTGCGTAGGGCACTTTGCGTTGAGAGGTATTTGGAGCCAGGTAGGTGGACAAATGCAACAGGAAAAAGTTCTGGGTCTCTTGGGTTTTTACATAGTTGATAGCTATATACAGGTGGGGCATTGGCTGAGATTAGTCGGCTATATACACCAGTATAAAGGTAGCCATGGCTGAGATTAGTCGGCTACGCCTCAACTTCCCTGGGTTCCAAGGTTTGAGAAATGGAAATCAGTAACGAACCATACCCATTAATTAAATTAATTCAATTGACCACATCCTTCATGTTATTATTGTTATGAATTTAATTATGATGACAATGACTATTGTTGTTGTTTTTTGGAGAATACAAGATCAGAATTACTTATCAAAATTTATTATGTGTAATTATTGTGTGGAATTGCATCATGAGCTACATTGGACGTACTGCATTGATTTTGTTAAGTAAACTGTGATTTCTGTGGCAGACAATAGGTAATCTGAACTTCCATAAGTGGCAGGTTGATAGAGTAAAATTCCGTGACTGCCACATACATATTTGGAACCTATGAACTTCGTTTGTGGACGGATTATGATATTTGTAAACACTTGGATATGATTTTCTTTGCAAAAATTGTTTAATCATATAATATAAAGTGGTTGAAAAAGTTTAGTGACAGTGCCTGATGAAACCAAGGAAATATACAAAAATATTTTCAAGTAGTCGTTAACCGTCGGAACTAATCCATCCAAATATTAAGACACATTAGGAGAAAGTATGCTATGTCAGTGACTTCTATGCTTACTCAAAAACATTTATGAAACATATCACTGGAAAGCCCTTTAAAATAAGCTATCTTTTGGCATGAAAGTCAAGGATATTGGACGAACAACAACAAAGTTATGGTGGAAAATAAAATGTCATGAATAATTAACGAGTTTGTGGGATAGTTGCCTCCTAAAAAAAAATCCCACCAAAAGCCTGTCCTCTCTGTGCCACCTGCTTTTGAGCCTTGTGGTTAAAACTTGTAATTATTCTGCTAGCATGAATCTCATATCATCCCAGTTTCTTACCAAAACGTCATACCCCCTGCCAAGAAATGTTGTAATAACAATTAATGGCCACACTTCCAAATATGGAGCAAAGCATGATTTAAGCGGAGAGATAAGCCACATAGAGGAAAGCATAAAATGAACTGTTAATTAGGCATGTGAATGGGCGAACCATACTGTATACTTACATCTAACATGTAGCTAAAATCCATTGGAGTTGTGGCAGAAATGAGAGGGGCAGTTATCTGTCCGAATCAGGGGGCGGGAATAGACTAAAACAATGACAAATTATGCTTATGAAAAGACAGAAACTTGATTGTTCACAGAACCATTAATCAAGTTCCACTTGTGAAGTAGCATAATATTTGGGTTGTTCTCAGTGGTGGTGGTGCAATGAGCACCTTGACTCCATCGTCTCACTAGCCCCCAAAGTGTGAAGCGTATGGTGGCATGATAGATTGAGGGGTATTTTTGGCAGTTTCTGTGCGTATGAAGGCAGTTGTAAGTACTGGAAATTGTAATCTGACAAAGGGATCCTTACAATGCGTTCCCTAGAGGTGAAATAAAGAAAATAACAGAGAAAAAAAAGAATTCTGAAGTGAAGAAAGTAGAACAAGTACACTATCACTACACTTGTAAAATACTACGAAATAGCAGTACTTTGCAATCTCATACCAACTTACTTTCTTAGCTATATGAGTTGCTTTGAGGTTGTTAATAATTCATTAAAAATGTAATAGCTTAATGTGATTTGCATTAAGAATAAAATTTGCAAGTGTGTTCGGTCTTTATTAATCTTATGTCCTGCAGGTGTCACTCATCAAATGGCTTCCAGGTATATAACAACATATATAACCCAGCATCCTGACCGTGTATTCAAAAGAGACACTACTGCAAGTTACTTGCCACTATTGAATGCATCAAATGCCAGCAAGTCATTACATTTACCAGTGCGGGGAGTTATAGTAGTCGAAATAGCATGCTTTCACTCGAATGCACACTATACAATATTGGATTTATTAAGAGGAGTTGAACTCGGCGTAGTTGATAATAACAATGAGCATAAAAAATTAGTGAGACTTCTTCGGCAACGAATTCCGGATCAAACATGTGTGATTGACAGTGACGTTAGTATGGGTGAAGCTGCAAAAACCTCATTAATATCTGGAGGCTTGCAGAAACCAGATATAATACTTTTTAAGAATATAAACGGTTTACGCCATCCAGTTGTATTAATAGAGGTGGAATCAAGTAGTAGTGTTTTTAACACAGTGAACAAACTTGCCAATGGCATTATGTGTCAAATTATACATTTGAGAAACACTGGACATGCCACAAATACCTTGAAGCATTTTTTCATTCCTGTTAGAGATTGAAATGCAGAAGAAATTTGACGATAATAGACTTCAATTTAATTGTAATAGGATCCCTGTAACTCAGGCAGAGATTATACCAGTGATTATTGAAGCATGGAATAATCAAAAACACATTTTACAATTGCAACGTATGGGTTTAACCTTTCCCATTTCTTCTGACCGAATTAGACAAAAATTTGACCGCTACGCTCACCAAGTAAAATCAGGACTTTTTGTCGTCATACATAATTCCACTAATCGTTGTTATTACAAATACTCTCTCATGGACAATGAGATTCAGTTTTACTTATTGAATGACCCTAATAAAGCACAGCTTTCAGTATATCCAATTGGGCATATGATGTTTTCGTCTAAAGGTTTTTTTAAGTATTCACAAATGAGATCACCTCTCATAAAAAAGGACATTCCTACTTCTGTCCACCTCTTGATAGTATTAGTAAATGGGACAGTTAAAGCTTTCCTGAATCTTCACAGTTCAGGCTATGCTCACAATGATGTGAGGATCGAAAACATTTGTTTTCGAGAAGAAGATCGGGAGATAGTTTTGATAGATTTGGAAAACGTAGAGAAGTGGGACGACAAGATTTGTATGACTTTGGAATGTCAAATATGTACAGAATTACTGAGAACGAAGACCAAACACAAATTTGGACGCCAATCAAAATTGATTTTAGGCAATTATCTATCATGATTATATATTTGCAAAGTGATGATCATATAGATTATCATGCAATAGTTGTGGAGTAAACAGCTCATGTTTTTCTTAGAAAACTGTTCCTTCAAGGTATGCTTAATGTAGTTTACTTAGCATGAAATTATGCCAATATACAATTTCTCAATTATTTAGGTGAGTATGATGAATCAAGTTGGCTAAGTTGGAGTCGAGCACTCACAAATGGAGATTAGATAGTTGGTCATGTACAGTAGATCCCTAATAAAGAGCAAATTTAATTAATAAGTTTCAAACATGGGAAACAAATCTGTGGAGCAAATAAGAGCGTACATAATTTATGACTGTACGTGTGGAAAAACATTTTTAAGCATGTAAGTTATACTTCTATTCATGACTTCATGTGAAATACTAGAAAATTTTGGACGAGATAGTTTCGAAACTAAACTTCTTTCTCCAGTTTCAAAGTTTATTGAGTATTTGTAAAGTTGGATGGGTTGGAGGTAGTCCAAAATAAGACCATGATGCCACTTTCAATGATTTGAGATCCAGAACTGTCATAGTTTCTAATGATTTTGCAATACATATAGTCATATTAGAAACCAGCTGACCCAATATTTTGTCATTCGATCATTCTGCCGCTTTCGTCTCTATGCAGCCACTAACTATGCTTTCGCCATCCCTTAATGGAGAAGGAGGTCCTTCCTCAGAATAATTCGGCACGCTTATCACAGCCGAATTTTTGCCATTAATGAAAGAAATGTCTCCTCCTCCCAACAAGCAACAGAACGATGTGTCTATAGTTTTTGAGTAAAAAACCTTCAAGTCTATTGCAGGAAAAGATAAGTTTATATTTTGGCAAAACATAATATGTTCAGGCCTGGGTACTATTGGTACATCAGCATCAGAGTCCAATTATAACAGCTTTTTTATCGCACCGCTGTATCTCACTTGCACTATCGTTTCCCAAAAATGCTTGTCCTGGGTTACTTTCTGCCCATCTAAACAAATTGTCCACAATTGTTCGACAAATGGTGGTGGATTACGTTCAAATGAATCTATTCCAATGAGTCCTTCAGTTGAAGAACATGGAATGCGATCTTTAAATTGAAAGAAATAAACAGCAAGATTCGATGTGGACGAGGATAGTTTTTCGAAATAACCATTTGCTGTAAATAGAATCTCATAGTAGCCATTGACAAATCATGTCTCTAATTCATGTTTATATGGAGCATATCCTAATTTGATAATTGGCTTCTGAGCAACATAGACAAATAAGCACTCGTGCTAAACAAAATAACAAAAATATTAATGAATAAAATAAATGATTATTCTTTGAAAAAACAGCAACAATCCATTTAAAATAACACTACTACCTCTGTACCAGCCAGGGTATAAAATTAAGGAGTAGCAAGATTTGGTAAGGTGTCAGCCATAACAAATTTGGATTCTGGAAAATTAAACTACATCAAAAAATAATTCAAGTAAAAGGCCGCTAAAATGCTGTCTAACCAAAACCTGAACAATAATTTTAGTCCTATAATAAGCAAATGTGAATTAGCACTAATTTCCTGTAACCTATATTTTTAATTCCAAAAACCTCGTATTGTGAGTAAAAAACCGTATGAAGTTAAGGGCTTACACATTAAGCAACATTACTGCTACAGCACCTGATACTGTGGTGTGTGCATGTGCTTACTTTTTGTGATACTGGACAAAGTTCCAATTCAGAAGCCTGAATAACAAACACAGGACATAATCTAATAAAATGACCACTAAATGTCTGGTTAAACTAAAAGGTTTAGTAAAAAAAACACAATGTTTGATTCAGAAACCTGAATAACAAACACAGGACTTAATCTAATAAAATGACCACAAAACGTCTGGTAAAATTAAAAGGTTTAGTACAATTTCTACAGTCAAAACTAGCTATTTAAGTGCACTTAATATAAATGAAGGCATCAACCTTTTTTGTTTTTGCTACATGAGCACATATATATATATATATTTTATTTTTTCCTTTCCTGCCTTTGCATGCCAACAGACCTTATGCATTAAAACTTCGGTTAGACTTTTCTAGGAAGACACTAAAATAGAGGCAATTACAGAATGGATTTATTAGAAACTGCTAAACCAACAAGCTATCTTCATCAAAACTTGCCAACACATATGTAGACAACTTTTACTGCACCACTTAAACTCTACATGCACACAATTCACATTTATTTATTCATCGCTAAATAAAATAAAAATGTTTAAAGATACTCATGGTAAAACAACGATTGTCATTACAACATGACAACATTTAACTATTACATGCAAAATTCTTAACATCGCCCTTAATGTTTTGGGCAAGAGCGAGACTTATGTCCTGCAAAAACATAATAAACTACTCATTATTCTACTTGTTACTCCCACTCACTTTTCTAATGTGTGCATATTTGCTCAGTTAGACCTGTCACTCACTTCCAATGCAACGATGCTTATCAAGTTGTGAATTTATTTGCCCAAAATTGTAACTAAGTAGTTTTTATATGATTCACACTGAAATCTTCCCAACATGTCCTACACGCTTTCCTTAGTACAGCATTTGGTAAAAAAATTTGAGAGTGAGATTATAGTTCAAGCATAAATGACCTAAATGAACACGAGCGTTTTCATCTTGAAGTACAATGCCACCTTGACTACTATAATCCTGCTCACTTACCCTTTGATCACGTCTTAATATTGAGATGATCCAAAGCTTTAACACACTTATCCTTCAACTATACGTCTTCAGATAAAGCACATTCAATCAATTCTTCCCTTTCTGTGGAGAAAAAAAAAAGATCATTAAAATACATGCACAATATTTGACAATAGCATACATTCATGATTCGGTCTCTTTCGCTTAGATCTCACCTGCAAATAAGACAAATTAACCACATACAACAGCCATAGGTAATTAATCCACTGCTTTATTTGTGTTTCAAGCTCTATCATTGATTTCTACACATACTTTAGCTTCTTGGTTTTAATCGGTCCCTTAGCCGTTCAACATGTTTTACTACATCCACGAAGTTGTCAATTTTCTATGGCCATGTTTCAGACAACTGATCCCTCTTTTAAACACACCTAGGTAAACTTACTTTTTCAGGAGAGTGCAAAAAAAACTGTAAGTCTTTAATCGTACTTTCTGCCTTCTCCTTATCTTCCTCTGCCTTCGCCTTATCCTAATCTGCCTTCACCTTATCCTCCTCTGCCTTCACCTTATTCTCCTCTGCCTTCGCCTTATTTTCCTCTGCCTTCACCTTATCCTCCTCTGCCTTAGCCTTATCCTCCTCTGCCTTCGCCTTATCCTCCTCTGCCTTCGCCTTATCCTCCTCAGCCTTCGCCTTATCCTTCTCTGTTTTTGCATTATCCTCCTCCACTTTCTTTTTTTCCTCCTCCGCTTTCTTCTTTTCTTCCTCCACTTTCTTCTTTTCCTCCTCCACTTTCTTCGTTTCTCCTCCGCTTTCTTTTTTTCCTCCCTTGCCTTCTTTAACTCAACCATCAAATCTGCCATATCTGGCACCTCCCATTATTTAGCTTTACATATAGAGAATAGAAGATGAAAAGGGGATGCATGTGCATCACATTAGTGTAATGTTCCGACAGGGCATCCTATTTTAACCACAGCTTCTGCTAAAAAAGTAGATGGAGGCTTTGTCTTAGGCAGGGATTCATACAGAGGTAGGGGCGCCCTGGGATCCCCACCCCCCCCCCCCCCAGAATTTCATGAAATATATTAATAATATTTACTACTTAATTGTATTCTGATTGATAATGGTATTCTGTGATTTTCTACTAGTGGTGTGCTTGAGCACAATGGCGACCGAGCCTTAAACTACACTATTGTTAAACGATTGATTTTAACTTAACACTCAAGCTACTAAAATAAAGTCGAGTTTTTAAATTACATATATACGGTAAAGGGATATTAATGCCATAGTAACCGCTCCCCGCAACTGTTTGAATTGAAAAAAAAAAAAATCAAGTCATGTTATTTAAACTTTTTCTTTGTGATATTATTCGTAGCTAGTAGTTGTAACACACAATACTTTCACATAACTGAACATACCTACACAAGTTGTGGACAATGAATTTTCAAGTATATACTGTTGAGTAGGGCCTATAACTGTGACAAATAACTTACCACCACCACTAACTCTAATAGAAACGGAGCTCCCATCAGTTCTTTGAGTTTTAACTGCACCCCAAAAGAATTTGAAGTGGTAAACAATTCAATTTCTAGAATAATATGGGTAATGATCGTTAAACCGGAGGATTTCGTTTAATGAAGTTTCGGAAGGATCAAACTCAGAGCGAACACAAATACTACAAAATGACATACGTAAGTCCAAACATATAAACAAACTTCCCCTATTTTCCATTGTGTTACCCCTGAGAGTGTTTCGCTCGCTCGCCAAAATATTTGGTAAAAGTTCACTTCAGTTAATTGTGGTCCTTCAATTGCAATACGCATTAGTCTTCCAAGATTGATGTCACTAAAAAAAATCCTGTATACTTTTATTCATACAGCTCAGGTCATAACAACTACAAGTAGCTCCTAATGTACCTATCGGTATAAAAAGCTTTATTTATATTATAACTCCTAGGTTTTAATTGATGCACACTGATAAAATCACAAGCATGCGCAGTACGATTAAGTTTAAATTGTACGACGGATGGATAAGTAAGTGAGAGTGGTCAATGGCTGTCTGGCTTCATGCTAGCCTTACCATAGGAACGGATCAATCGATGGCGTACTTCCTTATGGTGGAGCTAATGTGTCCTATTATTTTGATGGATTAGTTCTGACAGGCAACAACTACTCAAAAGTATTGTAACATATTAACTAATACTTACCATTTTTCATAAGGCATAGTCACCGAACATTATTAACTGCTTTACGTGAAAATAAAGTAGTCGTTAATTGGCAGAACTAATCCAACCAGATATTAGGACAAATTAACTTCATGAGGAGAAAATATGCCATGTCAATGAATTCTGCGGAGTTCAGCAACTGCATTTGTTAAAGTTGAAAACCTTTACAAACTTTGGAAACTCCACCCACTCTGTGGATGAGAAGTGGCCTGTTGAGTTTGGCTTTATAGATGGGTCTCGTTATGTACAAGTTAATCCTCTGGTTAACTCAACATGTGTGCACACTTGCAAATAATTTTCCTTTGCTAAACATCTTTATACTCACAATATTATGAAGTGGCTCAAAAATGTTTGGTGTCAGTACCTGATGAAACCTAGCAAATACAAAAAGTCTTTATACTCGCAATATGAAATGGTTCAAAAAGTTTGGTTTAAGTACCTGATGAAGCCTAGATAATACAAGTTAATATGCAAAACTATTTAAAAATAGTCATTAATCATCAGAACTAATCCAACCAAATATATTAGGACTAAATATTTTCAAGTAGTCGTTTACCGTCAGAACTAGTCAAACCAAATATTTGAACCAATTGGCTTTATGAGGAGAAGTCGTTGACATGGCGTAATTTCTCCTCATAAAGCCAGAGTCGTGTGCAGTACCATGCAGGAAACTAAGTATCCTGGTGGCAGTGCCCTTCAGCATCCATCCCCACAAAATTTGTGGCAGCAGTTAATTTTACAGGAGAAGTTTAAGCATCCTTCAGTTAGTGCAACCAGCGTCGAATTGCTAATGCTTACTACTACACTACTTGAATCAAGAAAGCAGTAAGTAAAGAAAAGCATTGTGCATGTACAGCTTTTCAGTATGATCATTTTGTCCCTAAAAGTGAGAGTCCTCCTTCACCCAATTTTTGTGTAGAAACCCCTTGTGGGTCGAATGGGGGATGCGCTGCCCTCAGACTCAAGTTATTCATATAATCACACACAGAGAGACAACGCAGGTATCCGCTGCCACCAGAGTTACCCCAAATCCCTTGACAGAATTATATAAAAGGTCTATCACAAAGTTGGGACATGGAATAACTGAACACGTGGACTGGCAGACAATGCTTAAATAGTAACACGTGGCTACGCCCACAACATGACATAAGATGAAGTCACTTCCTGCATTGCAGCGTAGAGTTCGAGCTGCGATGCAGGCACAAGCACGCACAACAAGATTACAGTCACGAGAACTGACACTCAACACCTATCAACAACTGAACACATGACTCACGACCAAATAAGGATGACATAGAAATAACTAAATAAAGAATGCATACAATTAAGACAAAATACATGAAAACTAAAATAAATGAAAAATGTTCAAAGTTCAGGTGGGCGTGGCTGCTGCCATGCCCACTCTACTATCCTCCAGACCCACACCCCTGGAGCCTCCTCAAGTAAAACTCCAGAAGCATTAGAGGAGAAGCATTGGAGGGTGTTACAGAGCCTTCCGTGGTATTTCACTTGGTCACGTACTATTTCACTTTCCTGGAGCAATTTTAATTGAACAGCGATTTTCCCCCATACATGTTTGAATGGACAATTTAACGAATAGCATATTAATGGTTCACTGTTAATTATAGAAGAATAAACGAAGAAAACAAAATTAAGTATGGCTCTTTGTGTCTTCAAATTTGAACCACCCAATACAAACTTCTGGCTATGGCTGTATTGTTATGTCTGTGGGCTTGGTAGGGCGCTCGGAAGACGCTTGGGCTCACAGGTGGGCTGGTATCAGGATGAGGTTGCTGCCACCAGAGTCAAACAGTTAGTGTGGCTTGGCTACCCTAACTCCTCAGCTACGTATAACCAAAGGTAAGTTGGATTAAGCTTTAATGCAGGGCGTACCCTAACACACAATGAAGCACACAAGTACAGGATAGAATGTAGACTGACTTTGACATATGACAATTACAACATGAATACAGAACACAAACCACTCCTACACATGGTGCATAGTTCCTCCTTTGCAGCTGGACATTCACAGCTATAGAGCTCATAAGCTAGCACGAAACTCGATACCATGAGAAACTACAACCTGCACAGGTTTACGTGATACACAAATAACAAAGACTAATTATGCTAATAGTACAAGTTATATGAATGATAGAGAGTTTATGTGGGCTGGCCCACAATGTCCCCATTAGTTCACACCCAAAATTGGGTGTAGAGGGACTCCCACATAGTTATCAATTACCACAGTAGCTAAGTGAAATAGTATGGGTAAGTTTGCATGCGTGCAATTCTAGTCTTTTTTCTATTACTTGAGTATGCTTTATTATATGTAATAGCACAGGTATGTATCCAATAGGAATACCCTTCTTAAGTTTAATTATTGGGCTGCATTTAAATTACATAAGAAAGCCGAGTTTTATTTAACAATTAATACGAGTAAAACATATCCCACAATTTTACAACTATCTGTGATATCCAAAATAAATACCATGGCTTGCTATTAATTAATTCTTCATTTCCTTTTCTCTTAATCGCTACTACCCTAGCTACTACTCCCACCCTGCTCAAATGCTGGCGAGTAATATTTCACATTGTCAATTGCACTATTAAATAATACTGAATCATACTGAATCCAAAGCTATAAAATTTTCTGCCAAAATGAAAAGCAGCTATGATATTAACATTTAAAATAAAAGACATTGATGAGAATGCTGTGTTTATAATGCATTGCTTTTATTTTTTGCTTTTTTTTTTAGATACATGGAAAGATCTCCTTTAACCATTATATAACTCTTTACATAATGGAAAATTCAAGATATTTGGAATAAAGAAAAGTTTACAATTGAAACAAGAAGGGGTTTTTTTTACACCAGAACATCTAGCTTTCTCAATATTTACTGATGGTAGTTCGATATTTAATTCTTCCTCTACAAGTCTATGACAGGTATATTTGGTGATCATTAATTTACCATCAACATCAGATTGAATTTTGAAAATTTTTATTGTCAATTCACATTTGTATGGTCCCAGTAAGCCTCCTATGCATCGATTGTTAATTCTTATTTTAAATTCTATTAAAATATTAGCGACCCTTGGTATAACTCTTCTGACTCCTACAGGAATGAAAAATGTGCGATGAAAAATAATACTAGGTATTTTCGGCCTGCAAAGGCTGCTGCTTTTTATTTAATGAAAAATATAACTGCTCAGTTTTTCTTAATCCCGGTGGACATCAGAATGGTGCTCAAGTTTATATTTCCCAAGAATTCCCTGCCCGAATAAATCCTTCCATTAGAAAGTGTGAAGATGAAATAATTATAAAAAGTACTTTAATTCTTGATATTAAAGGACATTCTATTCTGTAACACTTTTTTAACCTTGCGGATTCTGTGCCTGTAGATTACATGCATGCTGTTTTTGAAGGAGTAACTCGCTGGCTTCTTCACAGTTGGTTTGATTGTAAGCATCATAGTCAACCATACAATTTAGGGCGACACATGAAAAAAATTAACCAATGCCTTATCAAACATTGTCCTCCTTATGAACTAAGCAGAGCACCACATTCAATTGAATGCCATTTAAATTATTGTAAGCTTCTGAACTGCGATCTTGGCTATAGTATTACTCACTACCGCTAATTATTTTGTATCTTCCATCTCTCTATATCCATCATTATGCTCTTCTAGTTAATGCCATTCATATTTTACTGCACAATTTTTTGGAACCAGTAGCAATATGCTAAGCAGAGCATAAGCTTTTAGACTTTATTAGTTTTTTGCGACAAATTTATGGCATTATCAGATGTACGACAAATGCCCATGCTCTAAACCACATTCCAAAATATGTTAGTCTATGGAGTTCACTTTGGACTACTTCCGCATTTGGTTTTTAGAGTGAAAATGGCCACGTTAAGAACATGATTCACAGTAAAATCATCAATTACTGATCAGCTTGTTTTTGGTGCTGATGTAGCATTGACCTTAAGCTTAGTCAGGACATTACTTATAAAAAAAGGTCAGTAAAGCCACTCTTAATTTCATCGAAAAAACTGCTGGAGATACTAAACGCAGTAACATCAAACAGCTGAGTTAAAATGTATATTCCATTGGTACATCCAAACTGATTTCTCTTACATATTCAGAGTCTGGTGTAGTTGGACAGACTACATCAGAAATTTTAGCAAAGCATTCTGCAATGGGATATTATATTATAGCCATGTTCTCACCAACAAATAGTACAAGCGTAATTAAACAGTCTGCATAATATTATAATGATAATGAAACTAATCAAAAATTAGGTGAAATTCAAAAGTATGCTATTGCAGCAGTTGCTTTTGATATGTGAGTTTGAAACTTTTGATTGTATTCTTCTTAATAAAGTAGGATAAGCATGTTGGCCATTTTAAAAAGATTAATTTGATGTTGAACTACTAAATAAATATATTCATGCAGTTATAGATAATCCTAAAAAAGTTGTTACAGTTCCAATTGAATGCATTACTAGAAAAGCTGTATTAATTAAGCCACATGACACGAACTCTACATTTGTTATCAAGCAACGTAAAAACTTTGAAAGACATTAGTATGGATCTGTCCCTATCACTACCCAATATGCCATCATATTGTCACTTCTAATTTATTCATATATCTATATTTTTAAACTTAACAAAACTAGAACATAGTTATATTTCTCACTAAACTTCATCTGAGGCTGCAAAGTTGTTAGAAGAGATATGCTGCAGTTAAAAATTAAATTTAATGGATTGTTTGATACCAAGTGCCAGTAAAAATCAGTGCCATCATGTCTCTTAACATTTGTTTCTATGGTACTAAATTGGCCCAACATTCAAGAACAGTCCAACTTATCAGATATACCACAGTCTGTTTTGATTATTACACATCTATTGATGTACTATTGCTCAATTTGCCGTCGTGAAGCCTCAAGTTTAAGTATGCCAAAACTTAGCCAAGAAAGAGAAACAACACTACCAATTTTTCTGAGAACACTCATCCACTCTAAAACTCGCAAGCGTGAGTTCATGGACTACATGTTTGTGCTTAAATTGAGCATTTCATATGATCGTTTAATTGAAATATCAACTCTGCTGGGTGTCAGGATTTGTAACGCTGCAAAGGCCAAAAGGCAGCACTTCAATGCACCGCACTTAGTCACTGCATTGTGCTCCACTATGCAGTGACTAACGTTTTTATTTTCACGAACAAAATCATTATTTTTGATAGTATGCTACATCTACAACACATATCATTATGAATTTAGGAAGAAACTGGTTAACTACTACCATGTATTCAGCCTTTCTAAACAATTAATGCACCATAGCTACTGGGCTATTTATATTATACAACATTGTAGTACATGGTATTACTTCAAAAGGTCACACCTTCTGATTAAAAAAAGATATGTCTTTGATTCAAAGTTTATTTAACTCCATTTAATGTAAGTTTTCGTGTGATACTAAACTTGACATGGTTTAATTAAATGATTCAAAAAATTTCTGTAGACGTATAAAATTTGGCACATCAATTAGCACCCAAAGGTTGGAAAAGGTCAAATCATGGATGTCACTATAGCTTAAAGTCATCTGTAGGGTTATCACTATTAGCGTTCAAATTTTCATGTTTCCATCACAAAAGGTACAATTTTTTCACATATCTGCTGTACTATTATGTTATTGAATATACTAATGATGTATATATTTCAGCACACATGGTAAGTGGGCTGGTCTGGCAGAAATTTAAATTTGGATGCTTGATTCTCATAATATTCATTTGTTAGTTAACTGTTTTTTAGTTTAGATTATTTGTGCTATTCTTTTCACACATAATTATTTGTTTGCATGGTATATCAGCACAAGACTTACATTCATTGTATTCTTTTCGTTACTTGACTATTGGACATAGGATTTTCAAGGGGTATGCAATCAAAATTCCTAGGGTAAGAATTGCTAAACCAAAGGATTTGTTTAACCTTTTTGTTCCAGATCCTGCTTAGAAGCGGGAGACGAACGGACGGCTTCTTCGAATTTTTTAAAGTAACTACTTTATAGTTAGACCCTTCAGATTGCATACACGAGCCCAATGCATTGGAGAAACATCTAATATAGCTTTCAGTCAGGACTGTTTCGACAGTACCATTACAAAAAAGTGGCATTTCCGGAGTACAGTTTGAGTCAGAATTTAACATGAAATGTCAGGCTTGACTTTCATGAATTACAAATGAACTATCAGGTACAGGAAATTTCACATTCTACTATTGTTTCATGATGTGCATGAAATATGATATGCCCTGGTAATTTAATTCCAAGATATGTTATGTTCCTGAAAAATTTCATGAAAACATGAAATTTGGAATTTCAATAGCTATTTCATGGAACATGAAACATGGACTGTAGCTGAAATTTCATGATGTCAGAAATTTCAAACGTAAAATAATGAGGCATGTGTTTCCATCTGTTCACATCTCTAGCTAAACTTTGTTCAACAGCAGTTATTTGAATAAACAATTTCTTTCTAAAATTTTGTATTTATTAGTCATTAGTTTCCTTAGTCATTTGTTTCCTTGTTTCTTTATATGTTTATTCATTTTTTAATTTATTGTTTAATTTAGACTACATGAAAAAGCCTAGTGTTTACAAGGATTTTCACTAATTTGTATTCAGCATACATCAGTTTCCTTTTTTTTTACCAAGACATGTGTACAATAAATCAAAGTAATACCTGAGGTGTACATGGCATCTACTGGAGTTTACTGAAGTGGGAAGTTTACAGATAGTTAAACACTAATAATTAAAATTTAGAGATGTACATGCAGGATGTATACTTTGTACCAAAAAAAATTTTTTTAATTCATTTGTATATATATTTTTAATGTAAAGTTTTTGTAGGAATAATAATAATTAATAAACACAATTTTAAATTATGACTAAATAAAAAAATTTATGTATTTTTTAGCTTGGTAAGGGTAACTTGAGACTGCAATACCAAAGTTTTATATCAATGGAATCGAATGGATGCATTTGTTCATTCTCCTTCATTCATTTATGCATTCTCATTTATTCATTCTCATTCATTCATTCTTAATCATTCTTTTTATTTATTCATTTATTTAATTTCTTTACAGCTTATGCATGACAAATTAAACAAAAATTTTGTATAAAATTGATATAACTTACAGTGGAGTTACAATAAATTAATTGATCAAATAAAAAATGTACACCACTACACTGTCCATTAAAATAACTATTTCTTAATACTATATGGAAAAAACATGCATTTGTCCTATGACTGTTCATTTATAGCTGAAATGTAACAGTAAACAATATAATAACCTCTATCCAGAAAATTTATTACAAGTGATATCACCAGGCCAAATGAGTTTACCATACAAAAGTAATAATAATGACTGGAAATGGTAGTCTGAATCATTGTTAAAGGGGTTGTACTGATTAATCTCTAGCAGGGAAAGATTTCCTCTGGCCTATAACAACGCTAACAACCCTAACATGACACGCGGGGGAAGGATCATGATTAGTAAAAAGACCTGCCCCGCGAGACTGCTGTGTGAATGTATTGCATCAATATGGGTAGAGTGGATGCATTCCTATGGTACATAGGCTTCAGTGTTCAGGTGAGTTGCTGACAACTGAATTATTTTTTTGAAAGGTATTTCTAAATTTCCTGTGGGGATAAGCAGAGGTTACATGAAATATAATAGAGATTATTTTGTTTGCTACACAAATCTATAAAACTGTATTATTCCCAATTGTTTTTTGTTTTTAGTAACACACTAGAAAATTTATTTTTGAGATAATAAAAATCCATGTTGAAGGATAACAGTAACAACTAAAAAAAATATTTTGTGTATCTCTTTGGACATGGCAGTAATTTTTCAGTTTCTCATTCAAAATACTCATAAGTGCTACCACTACTACAATGAAAGCAAAAGCATCCGTGTTAACTTTTATCTATGGTGTCATTCTGAAAATCTATGTGCGAGGTAAATTATGTTTTTTATGATGTGAAGCGAGAATGATAATTTCATTGGAGTAACATTGGTTTCCTATAAACAAGGTGTACAGTTTATCTTTTCACATAAAAGAGATTGAGGCTAGGAACCATGGCAACCATTAAATTTATCTTTAGACAACTGGGTAAATTCATAAAGTTTTGATGATCTTTACCAAATCTAGTATAGCATATGCACCACTAGAAGAATTCTGGATGTCCTGGTCTTTTTCTGGTTGTGTAGGGTCTTTCTTTTGCCCAGAGTAATTACTGCTATTCCTACTCACATGCTGGTGTGTCGAACACTCACTAATTTACATGATAGTTGCTCCTCCCATTCTGTTGATTTAATACAGATAGAACATTTGTGCTATAGAATGAAATAGTCTCCACCTATAAACTATCAAACTGTGTTTCAAGGCTAGTGCTGCAAGCACACGTGTTTACCCGTACTATTTTACTTAGCTATACTGTGATATTTCACTTAGCTTCCGTGCTATTTAGCTTAGTTACTATGCTATTTCGATTCCCTACATGAATTGAATTGTACAGTAATTTTCCCCATACATTTTTAATAAGAAACTTACACACCGTACTATTAAAACAAATATGGCTTACTGAATACTTAGCTTTTAGTGCTTGTATTTCTTGCTGAATTTTTTTTACAGAAAATACATTTTTTAATGTGATTCTAGCTATTAAATTTTAAAGCCTGTAAACTAATCCAAAGATCTTTAGTTTTATGTTGTCAGTGATTCAGTCATTTTCGGCTGAAATAATTATAATAATAGCAAATTTTTCTCGCTCTAACCAATATTTGCTGTTTGAGCGGGAAAAAATTGGCTATTATTAAATGTTATGCTTATTAACACTAGAGCACATGTGTGAGAGGGTTACAGTACTCATCCTGTGTGTGTCACACTCTGATTTTGGAGATTACAGACAATTAACTGTTATTTAGGTATGAACTTACAATAACGATTTTAAAACTTTATTCAGTGGCCCTGGGTTCGAATCCCCGGCGACAACTAAGATTTTTTCACATTTTTTCTTTGCTTTTTCCTGACCTCTTATGGCGAGAAATTGTCAATCTAGTTTTTATGAAGGGTCAGAACTTGATGATTGTGATGTTAAAGCCTTTTAATCCATAAATTATGGCTCTTCTCTGGAAAACAAGGTGTTTCCGGTCGACACAGAAAAGGTGTTCTGAAGGCACATAATTGTTGGTCTGTTGAGTACGAGGCGACTGCAGCAAGCGGTACCACTCAACAGTATAAAGGAAAAATGTGAGAGTCTTGGAAGTCGACGGTTGTCTAGCTCAGTGGTTAGAGCACTTGAGGCTAAAGCCAGTGGCTCTGAGTTCGAATCCTCGGCGACAACTAAGATTTTTTCACAGTTTTCCTTTGCTTTTTTTCCAGACCCCTTTAAGTGAGAAAGTGTCAATCTAACTTCATTGTTCTACTTTTTTAACTTCAGGGTAATTTTTTAGAAAACACCAAGCTTCAGCTCCATATAGATACTTGTTTTTGTTCGTTATACCCCAATTCTCACATCATAAACGTGAGCAAATTTTTGTTTTGGCCCACATTAACTTTGGTTTGCAGCTGTGAAGTTAAATGAAGTTGCTGGAAGTAGAGTGTCGCATTGAAAATATATACTAGCGAGTGTTTTTGGCCTCGTTTAGCTTATGAAGACAATGTTTACATGAACCGTTTTCATTTCTCGATCTATATTGATGCCTCATTTAGAATTGTCATGCCAGCATGCAGAGAGCGACATGTTCAATTGGCTACAAAGTACACATCACATAACACATGTGGATACAGAGTGTGATATTGCAATACGAGTGAGCAGATTCAATTATACTTGAAGTGTAATATATTATAATGATACGGGACTTAAATAGAAAGCTTACCGGAGTGACAAATCTACAGTTTTATTCTTGTGGAGTAGATAATATTTCACCTTCAACTCTAACACTCCAACTTCTAGTAAAATGAAGCATCAAAGGTGTAAACCCTCAACTTTACTTTATACAAGCTAGCTATTGCAAAATCATCTCAGACCAATAAATAATTTATTTCGTGAACTATTAAGATTCATTATGTAGTATTATAATTTTGTACTACAATACATTAGTAAAGACAAAATTGCAATAAATTTTAAGTAATTTTACTCTACTGGCAATTAATTTCATTTAGTGCACATAATATGCATTGAAATAATATATATACTGGCCCGGAGGAACCACTCCGGTTGGTCCAGTTTTGGCTGGTCCATCTTCTGAAATGGGAATTCCGAAATAACTGTTATCTTCAAAGTGGGATGGGGAGAATTCCAAATTGATAACCTTTACCGATTAATTTCATTGTTCTGAGGCTTGTTTAGTGATGACTTAACATTTATTGATTGCTATAAATAACGAAGTCTAAGATTTATTCATTTATCACCAGTGTAAGTACAGTTTGCAATATAGTTAGTATTGTCAGTAATTATTCTAGCTTCATAGCTATGGCATCATTCTAAACCTTAGCTAATACATTTCTTTTTTGATTAAGCAAGCTATTACAATTATAGTGAATAAAAGTATGTATAGACTTGTCGCACCCATGAATTATCCTTAGCCAACCCATGAACTGTTTTGGTCAAATCCATGAATTGTTTTGACCAAGCCCACTATGGCCAGACCAATTCATGAGAGTTTGCTTCGTCCCTGATATAGAGTGGAAGTTATGTCTAAACATTTGGACTACTTCTTTACACATTCACAATTTTTTAATTGAAATCTGGTGTACTTATGCAAGCACACGCATACGTGTGTAATAAGTGTATAACCAACGTATGTACCCATTTTGTGTTGTATGCTAGAAGATACATGTAGGAGTTGTTTGAGCATGTAGAAGCATGTGTGCTTGCATAAGTACACCAGATTTCAATTAAAAAATTGTGAATGTGTAAAGAAGTAGTCCGAATGTTTAGACATAACTTCCACTCTATATCAGGGACGAAGCAAACTCTCATGAATTGGTCTGGCCATAGTGGGCTTGGTCAAAACAATTCATGGATTTGACCTAAACAGTTCATGGGTGTGGCTAAGGATAATTCATGGGTGCGACAAGTCTATACAAACTTTTATTCACTATAATTGTAATAGCTTGCTAAATCAAAAAAGAAATGTATTAGCTAAGGTTTAGAATGATGCCCATCATAGCTATAAAGCTAGAATAATTACTGACAAAACTAACTACATTGCAAACTACTTACACTGGTGATAAATAAATAAATCTTAGAATTTGTTATTTATAGCAATCAATAAATGTTAAGCCATCACTAAACAAGCCTCAGAACAATGAAATTAATCGGTAAAGGTTATCAATTTGGGATTCTTCCGATCCCACTTTGAAGATAACAGTTTTTTCGGAATTCCCATTTCAGAAGATGGACCAGCCAAAACTGAACCAACCGGAGTGGTTCCTCCGGGCCAGTATATATATTATTTCAATGCATATTATGTGCACTAAATGAATTGCCAGTAGAGTAAAATTACTTAAAATTTAATGCAATTTTGTCTTTACTAATGTATTGTAGTACAAAATTATAATTCTACATAATGAATCTTAATAGTTCACGAAATAAATTATTTATTGGTCTGAGATGATTTTGCAATAGCTAGCTTGTATAAAGTAAAGTTCAGGGTTCACACCTTTGATGCTTCATTTTACTAGAAGTTGCAGTGTTAGAGTTGAAGGTGAAATATTATCTACTCCACAAGAGTAAAACTGTAGATCTGTCACTCCGGTAAGCTTTCTATTTAAGTCCCGTATCATTATAATATATTACACTTCAAGTATAATTGAATCTGCTCACTCGTATTGCAATATCACACTCTGTATCTACATGTGTTATGTGAGGTGTACTTTGTAGCCAATTGAACATGTCGCTCTCTGCATGCTGGCACGACAATTCTAAATGAGGCATCAATATAGATCGAGAAATGAAAACGGTTCATGTAAACATTGTCTTCATAAGCTAAACGACGCCAAAAACACTCGCTAGTATATATTTTCAATGCGACACTCCACTTCCAGCAACTTCATTTAACTTCACAGCTGCAAACCAGAGTTAATGTGGGCCAAAACAAAAATTTGCTCACGTTTATGATGTGAGAATTGGGGTATAACGAACAAAAACAAGTATCTATATGGAGCTGAAGCTTGGTGTTTTCTAAAAAATTACCCTGAAGTTAAAAAAGTAGAACAATGAAGTTAGATTGACACTTTCTCACTTAAAGGGGTCTGGAAAAAAAGCAAAGGAAAACTGTGAAAAAATCTTAGTTGTCGCCGAGGATTCGAACCCAGAGCCACTGGCTTTAGCCACAAGTGCTCTAACCACTGAGCTAGACTACCGTCGACTTCCAAGACTCTCACATTTTTCCTTTATACTGTTGAGTGGTACCGCTTGCTGCAGTCGCCTCGTACTCAACAGACCAACAATTATGTGCCTTCAGAACACCTTTTCTGTGTCGACCGGAAAAGGCTTTTCCGGAGAAAAGCCATAATTTATGGATTAAAAAGGCTTTAACATCACAATCATCAAGTTCTGACCCTTCATAAAAACTAGATTGACACTTTCTCGCCATAAGAGGTCAGGAAAAAGCAAAGAAAAAATGTGAAAAAATCTTAGTTGTCGCCGGGGATTCGAACCCAGGGCCACTGAATAAAGTTTTAAAATCGTTATTGTAAGTTTATACCTAAATAACAGTTAATTGTCTGTAATCTCCAAAATTAGAGTGTGACAGACACACCACGGATGTTTTTTTAGTGGCGCTTAGCGCTTAATTGGACCCGCGGATCGATTTACGGTACAGCCTCATGAATATTGTAATGAGGTCTGGCGGTTGAGGGGGAAATAGCCCCATTTTAGGTCCATTTTGCTCCGCTATATTTCATTCCTAAGCCAATTAGAGGCTAGATAAATGCTTAGCAACATCCCTAGATCCATTTTTATTCCATTGAGCACAAAAAAATACCCTCATTACCAACCACGCATGACCTTTTCCTGACCACGTTGGTTACTACTGACCGAACAGCTGAAAGAGGGTAACTTTGGAGCTGATTTTCTCTTGGACAGGCAGTGCTTCAGTGCTTTAAATCAAGGTAATTTAATTCATATTACATTAAATAAACAAAATAACTTAATGACAAAATGTTAACTATTTTTGAGACATGAAAATACTTAACACAAACAAGCAACAGGATGGATTATCATCTCGAACAGCTTCACCGACATTGCAGGATATGTGGCAACAGATTGTTAAAAACCAAGGGCAAGTCACAGCCAGTGTATTCTTGTGCTGATCACACAGATGATCTAGTCTGTTTTGCTGGTCTTGACTCTGTGACTGATGGTGATGAATTCTTATTGCCGCCCAAGTTTTGTAATGTCTGCTACATGAAGCTACGTAGGTTGAAGAAGGCCAAAGAAGCAGGAACTCCTTCACATCCCATTCAACCTATGATGTGGACATCTCACACAGATGACTGCAAAGTAAGAAGTAAAACAGGATTGTAAACCTCGATTATTAGTTAATAATGTAAAAAAAGTGATGATGAAGGAAGGGGGATAAGTGTGATGGAAATATACCTAGCAAATTTCAATAATAAACCAATGCAACGCTTTGTCATCCATAACAACCACTATAGTAATATTCAGAATAAATATATACATTTTTAAGAAAACTTTTGTTGAGAAATTTACCGTCAAAATTCCATAGTAACCAAAGACTAGTTATCACATCTACAGAAACCACTACAGTAATTATCTTAAAAATAAATATTACATCAAATGCTCTTAAAAATGGAAATAAAAATAAATTTGTTGCTGGCATTCATTATCTAATTAATTAGTACTGTAAGATGTTGCAATCAGGTCCACCAGCTAATCAGGTTGTTGTTTTTTTAACAGTTTGTTAGCTTTTATAATTACTCCACATCAAACACTATAGACCTGCCAACACTTTCAGCAGCTCTCTAAGGGAGGGGGACAAAATAGGAAGTCTGTGCAAGGCAGAGGGCGGCCCAAAGGAGAGTAATCTAGAGATGTAATGGCATTCCCACATTGCCTTCAGAAGATCCCTATCCCGATTACTCAAGTTCTCACATGACCCAAAAACTGACCTGTCCAATTTGCCTTGGTCTTCTGAATGGACCTGTTCTGCTGTCATGTGATCGAGCTGTTAGTGCCACCTGCTGCTGCCAAGACATTCAGACGTCATTTTCTCTGAAATGTCCTTGCTGCTACAGTCATATGCTTAGTTCAGCAACAATTTCTCGTCCCCCAGCTTTTCTTGTCTCGTGTTTAAATAACCTGCAAGTTACATGTGTGCGCAAGTGTGGTAAGGCAGTAAAAATTCAGCTGTATCAGCAACATTTTGCAGGAAAATGCCGAAGTCATTATGAAGACTTGAACTCACCATCTAAAGTGACGTTGCGAGATGTTCTGAACAGACCAGCTTCATCCCCAGCAACATCGGCTGAAATGAGGGCAACACAGCATTTAGTGCGCCGGGTGCTAAACCAAGAAGGTAGTTCTTCAAGTCCTTCGAGCATCATCACGATACCCTCTAGCGGTAAGGTCAGTATTTGAGGATGAATAACATTAACATATTTTGAATGTAGTGGTGTATTTTATTAGCCAATTACCTTGGTCAAAGTACCAGGCTTCAGAGTTCAGAGTGGGGATGCTGCCAGGAGAACTTTGGATTGAAGAACAAAAGTTCTTAGTGCTGTGCGAGAGATAACGAGTGGAGGTGATAGCACTGCTCAGCTTGCAGCAATAAATTCATCATCTATCTAAAGCTGAAAGAGAAAATCTTCTCCAAGAAGTCAGACTTCCAGTTGCCATTCCTCCTAGCCATGCCCTCGCCATGAAAGTTGATCTTGGAATTCCATGGAACAAGTTAAGAATACTCAGGAGGTAAAATAAAATTTATTAATTAAAACCAATACTTACCTAGTAGATGGTTTAAGACCTTCAATGTGTCTATTGCCAGTGAGAGGCAGCAGAGGCAGTTGGCTAAAGCAAAGACGAGTGAAAACTTGGTCGCTGAGAGGGGTGCCTTCACCTTTTCACCAGACAGAGGTGAAGAGATCAGGGAAGTACCGTTCTTCTACTCCCCTAATCTCATGATTGCCATCGTTGAATTGGTGGACAAGCATGAGGGGTGCATTAATAAATAGCATAAAAAAAGTGCTACATAAGTTGTTTTTTTTACACCTATATCAGATCTGGTGCTGGCTTAACTTGGCACAATGACGCCATACCTTCTGACGAGCTCTGGTTTAAGATTTGCGGAGATATAGGCCGTGGAAGTTTCAAGCTTAGTCTTCAGCTTGTTAACACCCACAAACCCAATTCAATGAAGGATACCCATGTGATCTCCATCTTCAAAGCTGGCGACAGTACCACCAACCTCCATACTGCACTAGACATGTATAAGGAGCATGTGATGTAGGCTCAAGGGATGCAAATTCAGTATGAAAATATTCATTTATGTATACTCATGCTTAATATGAACCTACCATTTGAATATGAATTGTACTGTTAGCCTCTTTCAGTCTGGGAATTAAGAGTATTTGTGCCGGATTTATGGGCTCAGTGGAGCTAGTGGTACGTCTAGTTTAATGAAGTAATCTAATGATAATTAGTTATTTTCTTACATAAGGTCGCCACAACTGCTTGTGGTGCTTAATCACCAGTTCAAAGCTGGCTACATCTCCTAAGCAGAGAGGGGCATTTCTCAAGAGGTCTTTAGAGTCCCTTCGTGAAGATCACGCAAAGTTTCTAAGTGAGGGAAATGGAGACTTGAAGGTAGCAAAGGAGTACAACAATGTCATTGGAGTAACTCTGTTTCCAATTTATCTTGACAATGTATGTTGATTAATCTGTGTATCAGAAAATAAATGAGAATTATTTACATGCTTCATTAAATTAATAGGTGTGCATACCCGGACTACATCTCTCCCTTGGCATCTTCAACAGGCTCTGGACACTTTTGGAAGATGCTTGTAAATCCATCGATTTTAAGTGTGCTGTGGAAGGCAGTGGAGCTGGATTTTCTGACGATGATCCATGTGACCTGAACAGATTGTCCAGGTTGAAGCAAGAGTTGTCTACTCAGCGAGGTTATGCCAACCTTTTGATTGAAATGCTAACTTACAGCATTCTGACTCTCGTTAGTGAAGACATACGCACTTTAGTGGCTAACTTGAAGGATGAAATCATTGCAACACAAGAGAGTATTGCTAACAAGGTAACTTTAAATTAAATGTAATTAACTAACAACTTACCCATAAAAAATTGAGTACAGGTGAAGGAGGTCTCGAAGCTGGAAAGTTCACTGAAACGGAAATTCAGTGCTGCGAGTGGCGCATTCTACTCTTCCTTGGAAGGCAGTCTTAAAGCCCTATATGTCCAAAGGCAGGCATATCAGGGAGGGACATTTATCGGCAATCATGTCCACAAACTTTTAAAATTACATGTAAATTACATCTATTATTGTTACTTAATCAGTTATAACCCAGTCTAAAAGCATCGTGACTCTTTTTGAAAACTTTAAAAATGTGAATCCTGTACCTCCAAGTCTAATGGCAGCTGTAAATGAACTGGTAGAGACCTTCTCGAAGGCTTTTACTTTGTTCAGCGATTGCCACAATGGCTACCACTCGGCTGCATACATGAATGACACGGACATAGACAAATTAGGTAAGTTCAAATAGAAATACCTTTTTAAAGGGAAATCCATTTTACTCCTTTTTTTTTTAGAAACTAGCATTGCCACGTTCATGAAGTTCTATAGAGAGAAATTTCCCCAAGCAAGCGTTCTCTCCAAAATGCACATCATGGAAGAGCACATCATTCCATGGATGAGGCTCTGGAAAATTGGAGCTGGCCTAATGGGAGAGCAGGGAGCCGAGTCTCTACACGCTCACTTCATGCGATTAGAAAGAACGTACCAGGGCATCGCCAATGAAGTAGACAGGCTGAAGTACATAGTGAAGGAGCATATGTTAGAGTCTGAACCCTCATTGACTTTCCTGAGACCCACAGCTAAAAAACTGAAGACTGATAAGGATGAAGAACAGTGATTTTTGCTTCTTTTTATTCTTTATTTTCGTTAGTTTGTGTGTAGGTACAGTACAAGTGGGCTGGAGCTAGGCCACACAATCAAAACTACTATGAAGTAAACTTCAAATATACAGCAAAAAAAAATAGCTAGCAGCTCAAAATTTATGCTAATGGATGCACAATTAAATGGTTTTTAATCTTACCTGGTTCCAGTATCTTGAAGCATTGCCAATAAAACGCTGCTTTACTTTGTTTTCCATTAAGATTATACACACGCAACTCCCACACCCGACCTCCATTTAATGTGCTTCTCACTTCCCACAATAGGAAATTTCCTCCTTACGGGGCGTGCGCTTGCTCTCCTGGGAATTCCCCTGATTAGCAGTGCTAAAAATGCATTTTCTTTGCACTGATCGTGGTTACTATGGAGGTTGCTAAGTGAATTTAGTGGAGCGATAAAATTTCGGGGGCGGGTCTAAGTGCCCAGTTATTGCGGTATAAAAACACCCGT
>WLWD01005687.1_pt1 | contig 43021 bp, 27 predicted proteins | sample 6712731 | NCBI WGS metagenome assembly WLWD01 (sample SAMN12718690, study PRJNA576275) | sponge metagenome | isolation source: marine sponge | host: Mycale hentscheli | place: New Zealand: South Island, Marlborough, Capsize Point | collected 2014-11-01 | reverse complement strand
TCCAGGGTTTCATTTAGGGGGGGGGCGAAAGGGGGCATTTGCCCCCCCTTGGATTCTAAGTGCCCCCCACCCTTTTGAAAGAACCGATATTTATTAAGAGAAAAATGTAAACCAAATTAATAATAAACAATATTCACACAGCAATTCGTCTAGGTTTTTTGTTCCATACTGTAATAATATCATTTAATTGTGTAGATGAGAGCGTCTCGGGTGTCTCCATGGCTATTTTCATCAAATAGGATAATTGTGATTGCCCAATTCGATTTCGAATTCGTGTTTTAATTAGTTTCATTTTGGAGAAGCTCCTTCCCACTGAAGCAGTGCTGACAGGGATAGATAGACATATGTTTGCCAGGGTGCTAATGTTTGGAAAAATTTCACTAAGCATATCACTTGTGGTGAGCTCTTTCAACTGCAAGTGCAGGTTACCTTTCGGCTTCTTCGATAAGTAGCTTCGAAATGTTTTCCACTCCTCTCGGGTTCGCGGGAAATAAGAGCTTCTTTGGTGTATTCATCTCCACCAGCAGTCTTAGCAGGCAGCTCTGCACCATAGTGAGCTAATAGTACATCTATTAAGTCCTCACCATATGTATGGAAGTCAGAAGAGTCAGCAGCTGGCACTTTCTTCGGATCAAAGATGCTAAATGAGGAGACAATATCTTGTGAAATAAATCTGCTGGATATGTTTGCCTTCAGCATCCTCATAAACGGTTCAGCCACTTGTCCTTGGAATGTAGCAATGCTTTCTGTGGTTAACGTGATGTCAGTGACTTCTTCGATCTCATTCTTTGCATCCATCAGTTCTAATACCCAGTTAGCAGCAGGTAACATGGCATCATCAAGTGTATTGAGAGTGGCATCAACAAGAGGGGTGATAGCTGTCAAGTCTATTCTCTCAGTCTGGAGAGCTCTGCTCAACTTCGCCACTTGTGGCGGAACATAATCAAGGAGGTATATGGCCACTAAAGTTGAGGGCCTACATAAGGCTTTACTGATACCTAGAGCTTCAGGTGCATGTGTCTGCTCATAGATATTGTTTAGAGCAGTCACAATTGCACTGTAGCTAGCTTTGACTGCCTTCACACAGCGTTCATGGGACAGCCAGCGAGTATCTGATGGTTTCACAACTTTCAGCGCAGGTAAGTCAAGCACCTGCTGTACTGCTTTGAGACTCTCAGCTCGCTTAGGAGAATAGTGGAAAAATTTCCAGAGGGTGGTGAGTGTGATGTACACATGTTTTATCCCACTGGTAGCATTAGCTGCTTGAACGCATGCTAGCTGTAGAAAATGGCAATGGCAGTGTACGAAAAGTGCATGAGGTGAAATTTTCTTCAGGAGACTCTGCACACCATTGTGTTTCCCAGAGAAAGTAGCTGCTCCATCGAATCCCATACCCACCAGCTTGCTAATCTGTATGTTTTTATCTTTCATGAATTCAACAAGGGCAGAATAAATAGTCTTTGCATCAGTAGCTTTCAATGGAACTATATCCAAGAAGTGCTCAACAGGTTGACCGTCCATGTTCACCCAGCGGAAGAAATTGAAAGCTCTTCTGTGGTCGTCACATCAGTGCACTCATCTGCCATTATGCTGAAATGGGAAGCTTGGCGAAGCCGTTTCAGTAAACATTCTTCAGCCCATAAGCCAACTGCCTCAACAAATTCAACAACAGCAACTTTAGATGTGTAGGTTGCATTTAATCTAGCTCTTTCAAGAAACCCCTTTAAATCTTCTGCACCACAACTTACGATTAGATCAATAAGTTCATCAAAATTTGTTGTGTGGGGAATGTGGCGACGAGCTAGAAAATGGGTGCAACGAATTAGAGCTTTAATGGCCATTCTGTTCTTCAACTTTTCCTCATCATTAATTTGTTGGAGTTGCTGAATGACTGACCCTTCTTGTAGTGCTGTAGCTGCAGCCATCTCTGCTTCACATGATAGGAGGTGAATATCACTCTTTGCATGAATTTTCATCTTCTCTATTGCCTTCTTCCAGTTCGTGAAAGGTTTTGAGATCCATGTTCCTCCTGTTCTTTGAAGAGAAATTCCACTCTTCCTGCAAACCTTACAAAAAGCTCCTTGGAAATTTTTATCAAACATCAGCCAAATGAAGCTCTCTTCCCATTTTTTGTTGTATTTTCGACTGCTTGCAGTGATTTTCTTGCTTTTCTCATGTGTAGTTAATCTTTCCTTTGCATGCTTCTCATGGACAATTAATCTTTTCTTGGCAGGACTTGGCTCCAAAAACTCAGTATCAGATTGATTGCTGTCAATTTTATCTTCTGTGTCACTACTACTTGAGTGGCCAGGTGACTTTGAAGAGCTTGCACCACAGAAGAAAGAGCGAATATCCATTTGAGACTATCTTAAGCTGTCAGGGACTACGAGTGCTTAGAGTTCTGGTTCTGGAAGTTGTAGAATCTGTATAGATCAAAACTCAACAACTGCTACGGTGAGCTGAGGGCTGGCCTTTTTATAGCCAGCCAGCAACCGTAAGTGTGAATCAACGTGTGATAAACCTAAGGGGAGGTGAGAGTCAGAGTTGAATAGTGTGTGAAAAGCATCTAAATAGTGAATGTCACAGTTGACTGAAAATTGCTCGACGGTGGAGGTGAAAATGAGTAGCTGAATTAACTTGTCAGGATCTGACATATGCAGACCTCATTAGATAAGATTATGTTTTTTTAATGTAGGACATAGGCCTTCCAATAATTCTATTTCACTCCCATGGTGACCAGTGCCGCCCGCCCCCGCTTACATTTTCAAAACTCTATTTTGCCCCCCCTTGCAAGAATGTCTGGATGAAACACTGATCTCTATATACTACTGCATATGCAGGATAATTAAAATATGTGACCGGCTATGAGAAAACCGACCGTTGTGACAAAATTAAAAAAATTGATTTTATTCGGTAATCTTCTAGTTTTAACGGGTCAAAAGTGCTTACCGTTCGTTCTTTAACTTGGAGCATCTCCGCGGGCTATACAAACACTCAGAAAGTCACGCGGTTAGCTCCATCAAAAAAATAATTAAACTCAGAGAAAATCGCGTTAAAGTTTTACGAGTGATTTCCGTTCACGGACCGTTATACTATTACAAAAGAATTACGTAATGTTAATAAGATTTTCCCGGAAAGGTTTTGTGCAGAGTTTTGGCTTACTGCTCCTCCAAGACTTCATGAAAATAGTTAGGTAAGCTTTTAGGCTTTAGCTGCTAGTCATACTTGGTAAGCTAGAGTTTTTGCTGTAAGCTATTATTCCTTCGGCCATTTTTCTTTAAGCTTCTGCGGGTACGTCGAGGTCACCAATATCATGTTCTAGAGGCACAACTACGATCTAACACTAGCTACCCTTACTCAGCTACCAAGACTCGCCCGGAACATTGTTGAATAATCAGTCAGTATTCTTATTAACGCACTGTACATGAGGTGATTACAGAAATTATAAAGCTTGCGAACCGAATGACAATAACAATGCGAATGACGTAATGATGTGGCAGTTCACAGTGATTCACTACACCTTCTCCCAAATCAGCCAAAATTTTAACCTGGGGTAGTCTGATAGTAAAGGTTTCAGAAAACACCAAAAAAAAATTTGAAAAAATTGACTTTACCGTGTGTTTACTTGATTTTAATTTAATGTCACAACGGTCGATATTCTCATAGCCAGTCACATATAAATAAAATAAACTGGCTAATAGTAGTATTGTGAGAATAAAAAGTTGATAAAGCTTACGAATACTAACAAACATAATAAATAATCATAAATTTAAATAATCATAAATTTTCTTCTTGTTCTGCTTACCTTCAAGATGTCCTCCAGTAGATCTGAAGAATCACTCTTGGCAAGTCTGCCGAGGTCCTCCATGGAAGGAGAGGTGGAGTAAGGACAGCAGAGAAGCAGGAGATGGCGGGATTGTGCTGATGTCAGCATTCTGTCTCCCAACATGTCCAAGTCCAGCAGGCGGGTGGAGTGGGTGGCACACTGGCTGCGTATCCATGGCTCCACACACACCTGCTCCAGAGTCTTCCTCAGCTGTGACATTCAATACATGTAAACACATTATAAACACGCACACACATACATACATACAGTAGGAGACAAAATAAAGTTCAGAATTCCGTTCCATAGTACGGCCATCAAACGGTAGTTTTATTTACCGCAGTTTTTATTGTTGTGTTCCGTACCATTTGGACTAAACGGCCGACACCGTTTATTAAAACGGTAAATAACGGTTAAGCTTTTCCATCAATTCACAGATATTTTCTAGCTAGAAACTCTTCCATACAGTAGCTATATCAGCAATCTAAGGCCTTGTATCTACCATTAAACGCTACGGGGATAGTGCAAAAAAGCTCATACAAAAATTTCACTTATTTCAATAAAGCTGCAGACCAAAGTTCCGATGGGCACAGAACTATAACAAGGTCCACACTTTATAGGTCTTAGCAACCGATGGACCTTCAGTAGTAAAAATCCAATCCTGAGAAGGCCCTAACATCGAGAAAATGTCGATACTGTACAGTGGTCAAACTAACAATTCTCCGTGAGACAACTTCGAATAGGACAGCTTCAATTTTTTAACCCGAAAAGCTCCACCTCTGGAGCCTGTAAACCCAAAAAAAATGGAACATTTTATTGGATAAACGATTTTTTTATATTTCTTTGAGCGAGGCGTGCGGTGAACAAGAAAGATTAAAACAGTAATGCCAGTCGAACGGAACGGCTGTTTTTTTGTTGTTGTATTTTACAAAACTAGCATACTATTTTTCCCTGTCGTGTGACAGCCATTCTACAGAACAGAAACTCAAAACTTTATTTTGTCTTCTACCATACTGTACATACTACATACATACATACATACATACATAAATACATACATACACAATGCCATAAATACATACATACACAATGCCATACATACATACATACATACATACATACATAATGCCATACATACATACATACATACATACATACATAATGCCATACATACATACATACATACCATACATACAAACCTACATACATACACATTTGTATACATACTATTCACATACATACATATATACATGAATACAAACAACACAGGTCTAGGCCCTTTTCTAACACAAGCTCACCTTCCCCAAAGCAATATCATGTCGCGTCATGCTGCCGTGAAGAAGGACAGAGTCAGACTTCTGTACGTTCAGCCTCACCAGGTCCTTCATTACCATCACCACGTAGCCTAGGGGCAGCTTGCGACACTGCGCCCTCAGGGCGTGCTGAGCGAACGGCGGCAGGGTGACCCTGGAGCCCTCCCCCGGCCCTTTTGCCACTTGCTCTCCCCTGCGGTAGGCGTCCACGAAGACGTGCAGTACGAGGGAGTTGATGAATTCCAGCGCATAAGGTGCCTGGGAGATGTTGCTGGACAGACTGAAGAACCGTATCACTGGTCGAACAACATACGTCACCAAGTCTGAGAGGAGGAAGACGTTGTTGGCCAGCAGGAGAACGACAAATAAGATGAGAGAAGAATGAATGTCTTTGTGACCAGGAACCTGAAGGGGAACAACAAAAACAACAACCACAATTTATAATATTTTATGCTTTTTTTTTTTTAATGTAGAGAAACTGCATATGTATATAATCATGTTTTTTAAAAGAAACTGAAAATAAAAAAATTTTTTTTAAAACAACAAAAAAACAACAACAACAAATATCAAACTGTAAGAACAACGAAAATACTAATATAATTATAAACAAAGTTTTTTTGTTATCTCTTATTTTAGAAGCCAATATATATTTAAAGTTTAATTAATTATTGATTCTTCTAACTAATTCTGCTGTACAAAATATTGCATGAAAAATAAATGATCTGACCTGTCATATTCCAGACTACTTCTTATCATTTCAATGAACATGCACACATGCACACACTCCCATTGATCCTGCTAGTGAGGGGCGTGAGCCCACATGCACACACTCACATTGATCCTGCTAGTGAGGGGCGTGTAGCCCACATGCACACACTCACATTGATCCTGCTAGTGAGGGGCGTGTAGCCCACATGCACACACTCACATTGATCCTGCTAGTGAGGGGCGTGTAGCCCACATGCACACACTCACATTGATCCTGCTAGTGAGGGGCGTGTTGCCCACATGCACACACTCACATTGATCCTGCTAGTAAGGGGCGTGTAGCCCACATGCACACACTCACATTGATCCTGCTAGTGAGGGGCGTGTAGCCCACATGCACACACTCACATTGATCCTGCTAGTGAGGGGCGTGTAGCCCACATGCACACACTCACATTGATCCTGCTAGTGAGGGGCGTGTAGCCCACATGCACACACTCACATTGATCCTGCTAGTGAGGGGCGTGTAGCCCACATGCACACACTCACATTGATCCTGCTAGTGAGGGGCGTGTAGCCCACATGACTTCCCTTGAGCACTTGAGGAGGGACGCATAAAGCTCTGAAAGCTCCCATCAACTCTCTGTTGACCTTTGCCCCACAAGAGCTGCTGGCAGCAGCACAGATGTGCGCCAGATCACACAAACCCTCACTACACACACACACACATACACACACACACAGCAAAAAAATCACAATTATCTGTATAATAATACACTTGTGTGTTAGTACGACGACCGACAGTGTGCATATTCCGAATAATTCATGAGCTTGGTGCGGTTTGTTAAAGAATCGTCACCTTATGGTAAGTATAATGTCGTCACATTCAGTAGAACGTGCTGGTTATTTCTAATTAGGCCATGTAGTTTTAAAATGGAAGGGAAGAGAAGGCAAAAAGGCGAGTGATTAATTGTAACTAAAAAGCGGGTGGAATCGACGAGTAAAGGCAGAGGGTCAGTTTCCAAAGGAAGGCAAAGTACATAATAGAAGACAAAAGTTTCTCAAAGTAGGACAGAAATTCAGAAAGGAAAAGGGGACTTCTTGACTCAGAAGAAGAGCTGAAGAAATGAGACGTGGGGTATAAGAAAAGCTCAGATTCAGAAAAAAAGAGAGCAGGAGAGGGAAACTTATGTAACCTTAACAATGGTAGAAAATGGTAACTGAGCAAAATAACTTATGCTACTGCATTCTTACTTTGCAATACGTCAAGCTATGTGGCGAGGTACTTGCTAGTAATATATACAATGTAATGAAAATTGATAAAAAGTAAGATAAATACATTCCATTGAAGTAAAATATTTTCGTTTGTAACTCCAATAATTACCAATAATATTATTATTATTACCAGGTGGTGCCCTTCATGCAGGCAGTGAATAAGATGTCTATAGCAAAGGAAGCCAAGAGAGTCTTGGACTGATGAGATGCTGCCTTCAATTGGATGCATAACTTGGGGACAATACAATCACTGCAAACAATAAACAATAACAAAAAACAAACTAAAAATCTAGTGCATACATGTATGTATGCATGAATGAATGAATGAATGTATGTATGTATGTAGTATGCAGCATTTCATACAGAGATAGGGGCCCAGGGAGTCCCTCCCCCCCCCACCCCCGCCCCCCCCCCAAGAATTTCATGAAATAAAAAATATATTTACTACTTAATGGAGTCTATGGTTTATAACGGTATTCTTAGATTTGTGTTTGTAACTCTCTATTGGTGAAGGTTCACTCAGTTAATTGAAGGTCTTCAATTACAATACGCATTTGTCTTCAAAATGTGTCACTAATTCTATACCTGAGATAATTTTTAATCAAATGGGTGTGGTTTCAACAAGTGGGTGTGGTCAACAAACGTGTGGCCCTTCCCGCCCCCCCCCCCCCCCCCCCCCCCCCCCCCCCCCCAGAAAAAATCCTGTATGAAAACATGAACATTTGTATGCATACACATATAGTTGCATTTTTATTCCTTTATTCATTCACTACACAGCACATTGATGTTGAAGAGAGTTGACAAAACTTAGGGAAAAGCAAATGAATAGATTACTATATGCATGCCTTCTTCCTCCATGGCTAACTTACATACAAGCACATGTTTCAGGCTAACCTAAGTTTAGGAGGCAGAATCTTCTGCCACTCCTGCATGTCAGATGCCAGAGGAGAGTAACTGTCAGCCAACATGGCATCTCCCAGCTGCATGCACAAGTGACCAAAACGGGAACGGAAGGTCGACTGAAGGTACGAGCAGTTGGTGTAGAGGGTGTGGAGGAACAGGAACACAGACTTCTGGTTGGGAGTGACCTCTACAGTCTGGATACCTTCCAGCACACGGCACAGGCTACAGAAAATATGAAAAAAGGAAAACGTGAGGATAAAATATGTAAAATGAGGATGAAATCATAAGATGAGGAAGAAGATATAGGACAAAGACAAACGTAAAGATATAGGATGAAGTATAAGACAAGGATGTAGATATAAGATGAGGATGAAGATGTGAGAATGTTTTGGTAGTGGATGTATCACAATAAACAGTACCTGCTGTTAAAACCAGTGCCTACACGTACATTACTATTAATCCTATTATTCTGAAGGAAATGTAAAAATACTGCATGAAAACCGCACATTTAGAGAATGTAAGCCTACGTGCACTTACTTCTCAAAGATGACCACAGTGTCATGCTGAGAGAGCAGCAGGCATGGCAGGTAGCTGTGAATCAGACACATTAATGGCATACACAGCTCAGGAGGCAAGCAAGGGGGAGGAGGAGGTCCTCTCCTGTGGTCTCCCTTCGGTCCAGCGGGTAAAGGGAAATCGCAGGCTACGACGTCCACGAGTAAGGTAACGAGCTGATGGATGGCTCCACATATCTCTAGGAGCTCACACACGAACACGAGCTGTGAGCACGAAGGATACGGGTTCTTGCGAGAAAGAGGCTCGCGTAGAAGTTCCTCGCACGCCGAGGCAATGACATGCTGTTCGTAGGACGGAAGAGACTGGAACTTGGAGATGACAACCTTCACTCTGGGGTCAAATATGGCCGGCTTTTGGACGCCGTTTAGTCGACGATAGCAATGTTCCACTTCATTAGATATCTGCTTCACAATCCCTTCCACCTTCTGACGCACACGCCCAACTCCGCACAGAACGACAGAGCGCTCGTTTTTCTCCTGACGCCCAAAGCTAGAGCAGCTGATGGGGAAATAGGCAGCGTATATGAGGTGCCTGGAGCCATTCTTGTCCAGAGTCGGGTCTGTGAGATGCTCTTCCTCCATGAAGAAAGTTGAGAGGGAAAAGTTGAAATGATCTCCCTTCGTCTGGTTGTGAGACGGACTTGTGATATCCTGAGCTCCGGTAGAGAAGTCAATGGGGGAATCCAGATTGGATGTTTCAGAGGTCAACATTTGCAGCTGCTGCGCACGCTTTTGAATCTCAGATACTTCAACATCGCTGGGCGGGAACAAGGAGCCGGTACCAGAGGATGCACCCGGATCTCCTCCTCCACTCAGAATATCCATGAAGTTACCCATGCCGGTGTTGAACGAGCCACCCCCTGGAGATGAAGGATCTGACGTTATCCCAGACAAGCTTGACTGGCTTACCCGTTCCAGGGAATGTTCTGAAGTCCCGCCTCCGCCACTCCCTCCTCCGGGGATGTCCAGGTGGGGCTGCTTGAGGGCTGGAAGAGGTATGGAAAGAGAGAGTTCTTGGTCTTGAGGTGCCGGACGCTTTCGAGAAACCTCCTCCAGACCAGCGAGTTCATCCTGCGCGAAGGACAGGTAAGGGATGATGGCCTGTTTGATTTCTCCCCGGGCGATGAGAGTGGATAAATAGGCCTTGTAGGAGAAGATGTTGAGACGAATGAGTTCACAGAAGAGCAGAACAAGACCGTAGAAAGGTTCACTAGATTTGATTGGAGAAGAGAGATCATCTACAATAAGAGAGAAATACACAAAAAGAGAAAGTAAAAGCCTTTTTCTGCGCAAATCTGCAGGCCATCATTTTCAGTCAGTCATTTTTTGCATTATTCTTGAAGTCTGCATAAGATTTAATAACTCTTTGTGCAAGCGGATAATACACTGACTGTGTGAGTCTGACTAGTGGAATTCGAGAGTCGTATTTCCCCACAGCTTCTATTTCATTAAATACAACATGATTCAGCAATTATACACGAGTATTCCTGGGGGCTCCAAGCACACAAGTGCCTGGGTGTCCTTCAGTTATTATACATGAGTATTCCTGGGGGCTCTCCAAGCACACAAGTACCTGGGTGTCCTTCAGTTATTATACATGAGTATTCCTGGGGGCTCCAAGCACACAAGTACCTGGGTGTCCTTCAGTTATTATACATGAGTATTCCTGGAGGCTCCAAGCACACAAGTACCTGGGTGTCCTTCAGTTATTATACATTGAGTATTCCTGGGGGCTCCAAGCACACAAGTACCTGGGTGTCCTTCAGTTATTATACATGAGTATTCCTGGAGGCTCCAAGCACACAAGTACCTGGGTGTCCTTCAGTTATTATACATGAGTATTCCTGGGGGCTCCAAGCACACAAGTACCTGGGTGTCCTTCAGTTATTATACATGAGTATTCCTGGGGGCTCCAAGCACACAAGTACCTGGGTGTCCTTCAGTTATTATACATGAGTATTCCTGGTTCCAAGCACACAAGTACCTGGGTGTCCTTCAGTTATTATACATTTACCTGGCAAAGGAGCTCTTTGATCCAGGAACTTTACCAATATTGTCTGGAATGGGAATGGGATGTCGGAGATATTGGAGTATGTGTTTTCCTCAAAGCCCTCCCATGTCTCATCCATACTTGCCTTGTCTCTCTCTTCCTTCCAATCTCCACCCTAAATGACACACCCATCATGTTAAACCCCAGGGGCTTTCCCCTCCCACCCCCTCAATTAACATACCCTCATTAGCTGGTCCTGTCTCTGGCGTAGTATCCTAGCCGCCACAAGTGGGCGGTGGTTTCCAGAGCGATGAGGAGTCACCGCCCACTGGCACAGGAGCATGGCAAACATGTCGTTGGTTAGAGGGTGCTCCATCCCCTTCTGCTCGGCCGATATGCGATGGTAAAGGGTAGTCAGAGGGTTGAAGGCGTGGCACTTGGTGAAGGAGTGGGTATCGAGAACTTCCAGAAGTTTGAGAACTTGTTGAACATTAGCACCTGCATGAAGAAAATACAATCACTTTGAAGAAATGAACCGGAAATATCAGGAGAAGAAATACAAAGACAAGAAACATCAGCAATAGTTGGAAGAAGAAACATGAGCATCTGTACGAAGAAAACGATAAGATATAAGAAATATTAGCAGTTATTGAACAAGGCCAGTACATACTAGCTTATGGAGGGTACGCTAAGACTGTCACTACAGCTTCGAGACTAGTACGGAATAATGAAATTTTGGCCTCCAAAATATTCATTATCAACCGGTTTAAATTTGGAGTGAATTATGTCACTCGAATGTACTGGGTATCAACCCACATAAAGTGACTACTTTAAATAGTCACTGATCAGCCAGCATGTACGCATCTTCATCTAAATGCCCGTATGTATGTTCGGGACTGCGTCTGAACAGAAAACAAGACTGTGGACTCATAAACATCTCACACATGCTGAACAGTTTGGCTAATGATATTCATATATCTTGTAAATCACTAGCCCTGTGTCATAGTGTGTGGCATATATGTTGTGAATAGCAAGTAGATTTGACTTTTTCGCTCTAGTCTTTGCCAATTGACTTTTAGTTTTGAGGGCGGTGGTATTTTAGCAGCTCCCGTTGCAAGCGCCTCGGTGCCATCGATAGGGGTACAATAGGGGTATATGCGAATTTATAGCCGCGGCTGGAGTGACTAGTTCTGGTCCTTCGACGAACACGCGACTCGCTCGAAAGAACACACCCCGTGCTCGAGGAAGTTACGCCCCCTCAAATAATGTATGTACACTACCAATTAAAGGGCAAGTGACATAAAAATAATAGATGTGCTTTAATTTATTGTGGCTGTGTATCTTGACAAGAGAGTTAGACAGAATTGAATAAGGTGGTGTGTGTTTGCATGTATGTATGCAGATTTGCAGTTAAATAATGAACAAGCACAGCACATGTATTATTATATGTATATATGTTACAGGTGTACTGTTAGTCTATACCTTCAGACGTTGTGTGCAAGTCCGCCACAGTCACAGCTGACCAATCAGAATCCACGGCCTTGTTCCTCATCATGATCTCTTGCTCAGCTGACGCCAGTGCATATATCATCTGAATAGAATATACACGAACCAGTTATTAACTTATGACTAACAACAACAATAAAAAATAAATAAATAAATAAATAAATAAAAACAGTGGACAAATACAGTAACACCAAAGGAGCCATCACATTAACAACAAAATGAGCTGGCATAATTTACCCTCTACTGATCCCCCAAAACACACCAAAAAAAATCGCTCATTCACACACACACACACACACACACACACACACACACACACACACAACACACACACACACACAACACACACACATACACACACACGGCACTTCACCCACCTTCTTCTGCAGGTCAGGTGACAGAGACTGAGGCATCGGCAGTTCTGTGAGTCCCACTGGCAGAAGTGACAAAGTGGGCTTGACTCCCTGAATGCCACGCCCCACAAACACTTTGGTCTGCACGAAAGCCGCAGGACACCGCAACGAGATGGTCTGGATCACAGAGCACAGCTGCAGCATGAGGGACTGGTGATGAGGACACCAGTAAAAAGGACCTGTAGCCTGCACTGCACTTTGACTCCCAGCCTCCCCTGATGCCACACCCCCTCCACTGGAATGCGTCGGCCCCATCAGCCCATCGTCATCTTCTGCCTTCAAGGTAATGATGGGGATTTCCCCATCATTAAGTGCAGATGGCGTCCCGGCCGTATGCTTGCGGTCTCTTGATGATGACGATACGCTGGACTTCTTCCTGGTTTTAGTAGTGGCCACGCCCACTGGGGTGCCTGCATTGCTGTGCAGTTCAGTCTTGATTCCACTGATCCCAGGCTCCGTCTTGATGGACACAGTGGTACTAGAATCAAACACGGAGTCATCCTCCATTGGGGGGTCCTCCACCACAGTTTTGAGGGGGATGCTGGATGGAGGGGGCTGAAATTTGGCCAGTTTTTGCTCTAGCTCGAATATGGTGGAAAGACGCTGACAGAAATTCTTGACTAAAGGACGTGCCAGTACCACACACGCAGCTACATCTATGAGATGCTGGAAGAGAAAATGGAAAGGAATAGTCAAAACTAAAGTCCCGTATACACAAATAAATAGCTACTACCTATAATTGTTGAAGCATTAATTAATTCAGCTTATAATTATAATAATTATACTAATTAATAGCAATGATTTCAAGCAGGTGGTTGGCTTTTTGTTTAAAAAACAACAATTCACACCCACCCACTAACCTATACCAATACTCCACACACATACACATACACACACACACACACACCTTCAGCACCAAGGGTAAGTACAGTTGAAGTCCTTTCGTGTCTGTAGGTTTGATGTGTTCCACTCTCTCTACCATCCAGCGAAGGAACTCATGACAGTCCAGTAAGTTCTCCTACACAACAATCCATTCTGTTAGGATTAATTTCTTACAAGATATTGTACCAATACTACCCCTGAAACTGATAAACAAAAAATATGAGTGTGAGCAATGAGCAATAGGTAGTCTGTTATGCTTTTTTCCATTAGCAACCCTTTACCTCATGAAACTCTCCCTTGTCTACAGCATTCTGCACACGACACCCTTTACCTGATACAGCCAGCCAGACAGGTAGACCATGTACTGCCAGCGGTTGAGTTCAGTCAGTCCTTCCTCCGAGGGAGTTTGAGTCTGGACTCCTGACGTGGACGGATGCCTGCCTCCTGTCGAACTAGCTGCCATGGCTTCCTGGCGAGGGGTGGGCGTGGGCTCGTTGCTAATGCGCCAGACACACTCCTGCATATATTTGGTAAGGGACACCGTCCAGTCTGTGGTGTGAGTTCAGAGTGTAGAGGGGAGAATAGAGGGAATCAGGAACAAGAGTAAAGAAGAAATGAAAGTATGATATCAAATTATAGCACAAGTTCTCTAATGTTAATGAGCTTTCGTCCATGAATTATAAATTTTTGTTTCTAAATTTCTTCCTTCAGACACTATGGAACAGACCACAACCAGGGATGACTCAGAAATGTAATACAAGTATTTATCATGTACTGAACTCAAGTACCCCCATAGAGATTAATACAAATGAAACTACCCCAATATTTTCCCATATTGCGTCCCCTTGGGCATTCTAACAAGTGTTATTGCGTCCCCTTAGGCTAATTTTATATTTTTAGTTTTTTTGTTAAATCTTAATAATAATACATTATTTTGATATATCTGTCTATTGCTATGTAGGTATGTATGAATTGTAAATCACTTCATTTGTGGTTGTGTGTCATTAGGTGCAGCGGACATTGTGGTGAAACTTTGTGTTTGTGTTGCTGTAGGAAAACCAATATTTATTGTACAATTGGTGATTGTTGCTCCAGCAAAAAAGGACTAAGCACTTAAATCTTGGTTCATAGTACCACTCGATGGTGTTGTAGGGTATGAAGAAGATGAATTAGTTTCAGGCTTTTTGTATGAGCTCAAGACATGAGACATTTCCTTTTGCTGTTGTAATGATGCTTATTTATAGCTATTTAGACTTTGTAGATTGTTATGCACAGTTAGTTGGATTATCTGTGTTTCTGGTACACTATTCTTGGTAAGACATGTAACCATTGTTTTTCGAGCTGAATGATTTGTTTTTCCCCAGACAATCCAGCACTTGCAGCCATCCTTTTCATTATTGTATTGATTCTATCCTTCCCCATTTTCTTTTTTTTTGTACCAAATGTCATCATTGGAGAATTGTAGTTCACAGCCAGATAAAACGGGGATTCCAATTTGCACATTTCAACTGGACGCTTTTGAAGAAACTTTTCAAAAATACGTAAGGGACACGGAGAGATATTGTTGGGGGTGGTCCACAAACATTTCCAACTCTTCATCGTCCAAACACACAGAAGAAGATGCTTCTTCTACGTGCTTAGTTTCCTCCGTTTGTCCGTTAGTATAGACTGGATTAGCGACAGTTGGTTCTATAGGGAGTTTCTGTAGATATTCAGATTGTTTCTCAATCATTTCAAGAACTTCGTCATCAAAAAAATCCTGTAATGAAATATCTTCAGCCATAACAACGTTAGCTTACTGGTTTAGCTCCAGAAAAATTGTCGTTGCTAAGAGTAAGTTTGCGCATGCGTACATGATAAATATGTTATACTTGAATACGCGAAATATCACTCGTCTGATCGGGGTATTGGCACTCGTGCCTGCGGCACTCGTCCCAATACATCCCGACAGACTCGTGATATTTTGCAGTATTCAAAGTATAACATATATGTACAATGTATGTAGTATGTATGTATGTATGTAGTATGTATGTATGTATATATGTATGTATGTGTGTATGTATATATGTATGTATGTGTGTATGTATATATGTATGTATGTATGTATGCAGGTATGTGTGTACAGAAATGTCAATAGAGTGCTACGTATACTTAGCCTAACTCATAACAATGGCTGAAGTGTGAATGCTGCAGGACTACCGTCCATTGTGCCCTAAAGACACTTGCAGAGGAAGCTAGAGGATCATGAATAAAGGAAGCCATATCTACCACAATGTAAACCACCTACATTAACAAAATACTCAAAGTACGGCAAGAAAGCATATATATAGAGCATTTCTTACTAGACACAAAACACTGTCATAAACAAAAGTTTAGTGGAGTCCTGTAATATAAAAGAAGTGCCAGCAGTCATTTTGTTACTATTTTACAGTAGTTTTCTCTCGGCTACTATAATCCCTTCTTCCCTATAACACCTGGAATAGCGAGAGAGACACCCTATAAGTGGGTAAAGTGCCCCGTGGCTATGTCTTCAAGCTCACTGGAGTCTTTCAGATTCACCAGCAAGCCTTCAGAACGGTTAAGATGTCTGATCTGCTATGAACTGGCAGAAAACCCAGTGCAGCACGAGGACTGCGGCAAGGTCTTCTGTGAGGTGTGCATAGACAAGAACGAGGAGAGACCGTGTCCAAACTGTCGTAGTGGAAGCCAAAACTACTTCTACGACCGAAGATGTGAGTAACAATATATATATATGTATATTTATATATAATATATCAGAGAATTTTCCAGCTGAGTAAAGCAGTTTGACCCCTAATCAGGTGATTAGCTTGCAATCAAATTTTATACAGACTAGTGGCTTGTCACACAAGTTCTATTTTTTGCAAAACTGCAGAGGATAAAGTGATAGTAATTACAAGTAATCACAGTTTATAAACTATACTTTGCTTTATTATAATAGTGGTTGTACTGTGTTTGCAGTCAATATATACATATTTATATACATAGTACTTATTATTACATGAGTCAGAGTGTGATATGGCGAAATATTTCACAGGAGCAGGCTAATTTATTTCATGAGCCAGAGGAAGTGAAAATAAAGCCTGAGAGTGAAATATCTAGCCATATCACACAGACAATGTGTAATAAGTGGTTTGTACTACCCTAGATATTTTAACTACCAACTCACACCAGTATAAAGTTGGCTGTAAGTGGTTCCCCAAACTCCCCAGCTGTTATTTTAGCAGCTGCTCTAACCTCCCTTAGGGTAGGCTATACACCTCTAGCAGAGGAAGGTAGCTGTAAAAACCTAGAAAAGTGGTGAACTAGGCCGGTTGCTATAACTACAAGGGTAATGAGCGTGCGCAATACAGCTTGAAATAACCATCAACAATCTTGAAATATCATAAGTTATTTCATGGTCATGTACCTAAAAATATCATTGTGAAAATATCTAGGGTGGAATAAAATACTACTATTACTAACTACTTGCTTGAGCGCAATGGGAAGCTAGCCTGTACACAAACAAACACTTCAAAAGCATTTATCATTCCATTCTAAAAGTATAAATACACATAGCTTTGCGACCATTTTATATTTTACCTAACATACTGAACTGCTTTCTTACCTCAATTCCTCGAGTACTGGTGTGTTTTTTTGTAGTCTCTGACCGAATATTTTTAATTCTGTATTGTTTAAAAAAGCCTGTGAAAGAGAGGAGAATACAGCTAATGAGTAAAAGAAGGCTGAAAAAGAAATTGTGAAGTCTCTGACTATCTGAAATACCAGTAGCTTTTAACAGAAAACACTCGCAGCTACTAAAAAAAAGGCCGATTTTTTTTTTAATTATGTCTGGTAAAGGTATCATTACCATAGTAACCATTCGCCATAACATTTTGCGACTTGAAAAAACAAGTTCTAAAGAATTACTGCACAGTGTTGAGTCTAACAGTAAGTTTTTAAGACCTAAGTGCATCTTGTGGCATTCAGAAACAACTAATACGAAGGGGTAAACAATTAATTTCCTTGAATGATACGGGATCACTAAATCGAAAGATTCTGTTTAATGGAGGTATGGGAAGGGGTAGACCACGAAAAAAACACAAAAAACGCAAGGGTCAGAGTACACAATGGCATACGTACGTCTACACATATAAACAACCAAATATCCGTGATTTCAATTGTGTTACCCCTGACAGTGTCTCGCTCGCTTCACTCGCTCACCAATTACCATTACAACCAAGGATGACTGCATCAATGCTATTTCTATACAATACATTATTGTATTAGAATTAAGTCTAAAAATAGTATTTGCTATGTATTAAATACCACCACTTTCAGCTATTGATCATATACTTGTTTTATGTCATGTGACCAGGTGCACAAGAAATTGAAGAATTGCCTATCCAATGTGACTATGTTGGGAAGGGTTGCCCGTGGGAAGGCACTATCAGTGACATAGAACAGCACTTACAAGCCTGCTCATTTGCTATCCCTTACCAACTCAAATTACGAGGGAGAGAAGCAAAGGAGAGCTCCAGTTGCCAGAAGAAATGCTGTCCTAAGAACCAAGTCAAGCCCCTAGGCAATGAAGAGAAAATAGCAAGCGCCTTCATAGAAAGCAGAGTGAAGAAGATCGGCTCAAAGAAGCAACCAATCTGCCTGAATTTCAGTCCACCAATTGGAAGAAGTGGCATCACAGCAGAAAAACGCAAATCCTCTATTCCACAAGCCATGGTTGCCAGCAAATACAACAGTCTCGGACCTCCGGCAAGGCTGCAAAGGAAAGATGCACAAAACCACGAGCAAGCTGTTAGAGAGGTGCACTTGACCACGGCTCTACAGAAACTGGCCAGGCTCAGCGAGGAGACATCCACACTCAAACACGGAGAATACTTCGCATTCAAGATGGCCGGGTTCAACGACTTAAAGCAGAAAAACAAGACATTCCATTCTGAGTGTTTCTACAGCTGCCAGAGATACAAACTGAGAGTTCTGGTAGACTGCAACGGGTGCTATCAAGCTAAAGGCACCCACTTGTCAGTTGCCATAGAAATAATGAAAGGATGCTACGACAGAGAGCTGGAATGGCCATTTCATGGAGTCGTGTCTCTGGTCCTCCTCAACCAATTGGCCGATGATTGCCACGTGGAGCAGATGATCGGTCTCAAGCCCCAACACTACAGCGCACACGTGGGGTCGGTGGCAGGAATATGGCGGTTTATCCCTCACTCAGAGCTGTTGGTGACTGGGTCACCTGGCAGCGTGCAATACCTTGTTAATGACACGCTCTACTTCAGAGCCAAAGTCGATACCGTTCGACTCAAGCCATGGCTATCTGTCGGCAAAATAGACGTAGCCATGAATGAAATGGTAAGGGAATACCGGATGATGGCAAGACTAGGGAAGAAAACAATAAAAATCACACATTTCTCTAAGCTGTCTACATCTGCTGTTTCCAGCTTCTCCATTGAACCAGGCTACAGTGCTATACTTGCCTTATCACCCAACAACAAACACCTGTGCTTATCACTCTCTGTCAGCAAGAGGCCATTCTGGCACACCCTAGAGACACCCGTGGCAACCGTGCAAGTGGAGCTGCTCAACCAACTAGCAGACAATAACCATCACTCCAAGTGCCTGGAAACAGTGACTTGTAATGCTGAAACTGCCACTGTGACCTACAAGAGTGCAGAGTTTGTTTCCATGGTAACGTTGTCACCTCCAGAAGGCAGCAGAACCCAATATCTAAAAAACGACTGTTTGTTTTTCCGAGTAAGCTTGTCTTTGAGTAAAACGGACGACAGACCGTGGCTGGACACCAGAGAGAAGTTCACGAAGCTTTACACCATTACTACTAAAAAGGTTTAATATGAATCAAAGGAACAGATAATTGTGCATACACAGATAATATATTCCAACTTTTGATTATTTAATGATCTTTATTTAGACAGACTTTTGCCAGAGATTAATCAAAACTACATCAGCAACAATAGCTACAACACCAGCAACAATAATTACAACACCAGCAACAATAGCTACAACACTAGCAACAATAGCTACAACACCAGCAACAGTAATTACAACACCACCAACAATAGCTATAACACTAGCAACAATAGCTACAACAGAAGCAACTACACTAGCTGGAGCAGCTATGTACAACACCAGCAACAACTCCACTGATTTTGACTCTGTTCACCAAGATAGCGGAGGGCAGGGGTTTAACAACCCACAATGTGGCTTTTGAGAATAGCTGGTAAAAGTCCACACAATAAGGTTGTAAAATCCCTGGTCTTTTCCCTTACTATAATCAGGAACATAGAATCAACCAAATCGGTTTAAATTATCACTGTAAAGTGTCCTAACTCCCTGCTTGATAGAGTGGTTTGCACTCTGCAGTACAATTCCCTCCCCCCATCAGCAGATAAAAATCTGCCTAATCATTTTCACACCAAATCAGCCCTTTAAAAGAGTGGATCCAATTAATGTCGACACAGTGCTAATGAAGTCACCATTCCTTCTTAAGAAGAAGTACACAAGAATGAATTATTGCTGAAGTTTTCCTAAAGAATTATTGGCATAGAGATGAGCTATAGCAAGTTAGAGCAGTACAAGTACACTAAGGAGCCTCCAGACAGGCTGAGGTGTATGGTCTGCTATGACTTGCCTGAAGTGCCACTCCAGCATGAAGACTGTGGGAAGGTGTTCTGTGAGGCGTGCATTAAAAGGAATGGAAACAAACCCTGCCCCAACTGCAGACAAACGAGCAAGAACTACTTCAAAGACAGAAGATGTAAGCATGGTGTTGTCTTCCAAAAGAAAATAGCTTTTCTTTTTATGTATAAAAATTTAAGCATAATTCAGAGGCAAAAGGAAAATTTTAAATATTAGTTAAAAGGAGCTTCTTATATTATCACTAGTAATGTACTTCAAAGCACAAGTATAAGTGAGCAAGCATGTACTGTATGTTAAATATAAGTGAGCAAGCATGTACTGTATGTTAAATATAAGTGAGCAAGCAGGTACTGTATGTTAAATACAAGTGAGCAAACAGGTACTGTATGTTAAATACAAGTGAGCAAACAGGTACTGTATGTTAAATACAAGTGAGCAAACAGGTACTGTATGTTAAATATAAGTGAGCAAACAGGTACTGTATATTAAATATAAGTGAGCAAACAGGTACTGTATGTTAAATATAAGTGAGCAAACAGGTACTGTATATTAAATATAAGTGAGCAAGCAGGTACTGTATGTTAAATACAAGTGAGCAAGCAGGTACTGTATGTTAAATATAAGTGAGCAAGCAGGTACTGTATGTTAAATATAAGTGAGCAAGCAGGTACTGTATGTTAAATATAAGTGAGCAAGCAGGTACTGTATGTTAAATACAAGTGAGCAAACAGGTACTGTATATTAAATATAAGTGAGCAAGCAGGTACTGTATGTTAAATACAAGTGAGCAAGCAGGTACTGTATGTTAAATATAAGTGAGCAAGCAGGTACTGTATGTTAAATAAGCTACATACTTCTTATTCTTTATCTTACTGCATTCCATGCAATGCATGTAAACGTATGCAGGTGCCCAGGAGATTGCAGAACTTCACATCTTGTGTCACAACAAGGACAATGAGTGTCCGTGGGAAGGAACTGTTGACGCCATTCAAGGCCACATGAAGACATGCACTTACATTCCCATCTCATGCCCGTACAAGTGCAAAGCTTCAGGAAATCTGCTGAAGAAGAACCTCGACCACCATCTCAAGGAGGAGTGCCCAAGGAGGCCCCACAAGTGCAAAGGCTGTGGTAAAATTGGGACTTACGAAGATATTTCCGGATCACATGACCCAGCGTGCCCGATGATTGAAGTCACATGCAGTAAATGTGATCGGTTAATACGGCGTGGGAAGATGGCAAAACATGTCAGAACATCGTGCAGCCCGATGAAAAATTCTCCAACTAGAGCAACGAACATACTCAGAGAGAAATGCTACGAGATGAAAATGATGATGTCAGAGCCAAACGTGTTAAAAAATGGCGAATGCATGGATTTGAAATTGTCTAGCTACAGCAAACTAAAGAGTGAAAAATGCAAATTTTACTTCACATTCTGCTGCTCGATGGAGCACTACCAGCTGGTGGTGGATTGTAATGGAGTGGATGCAGGTACCAGTCAATACCTGTCTGTCATGGTACTCCAACTAACAGGTAGGCGGGGCTCCATGCAGCAGCACCCATCGCAAGGCACGCTCACCATGACCCTCCTGAACCAACTCTCTGACAGCCACCACTATGAGCAATCTGTCGACCTGACATCCCACTGCTACAACAGCACCTTGCACCACTGCGCCACCAGAATAAATCATTTCATCTCCGACAGAGAATTAACGCAACGCTCGACCATGGAGGTCCAATATCTTGTTGACGACGCACTCAAATTCAAAGTAAAGGTCACCGTACCAGAAAACTGCCCACCTGTTTCGATGGTGGATGAGAGGTTAGAAAAGAGAGCACTTCAAAAGAGCTCAGGAGTACAGAGTGAACAAGAGAGCTGTCTGATCACAATCCCTGACTACTCCTCAGAGGAGACATACGTGTCACTGTCAACTCTGAATGGCTACAACATTAAAGTCATCCTGACAACAGGCATCCACTACCTGTCCATGAACATTGAGGTAAAGGGTCACTCCGGACACTTCAATGGAACAATCCTAGTTGAATTACTGAATCAGCTGGAAGACAGAAACCACCGCTATATAGTGCTACTGCCTTCAAGCAATGATGTTAAGATGGGTGTGGTCACTACAAAAAACTTCATACATTGGACCAAATTGCCCCTGATACTAAGTCCAGAAGGCAATACCCAGTATCTGGTAAAGGATCGTCTGTACTTCAGAATCGCACTGTGCAGTAAAAGGATGAGTGGGAGAGAACTGAAAGTGGGCAAGGAAGAAGAAAAGAAGCCATGGCTGGAGTGCAACAATAACTGCCTAGCTCACAAGTTGAACAAGTAACAAACGAGGTCAAGACTCTCACAGATAGCCACAGAAAGAGTCTCAATGAACAGTGGCTGTCCCAGCCAATAAAAGGTAAAACAAATTACATTACTCATGCCATGCAGGGCAGGGCAAAGTCTTGCTTTTCAATGTATACACTTAATCAATTACATTTTCTTTTCCTTGCGTTTATGTATTGGCATATTTAACAAGTATGCACATAACATGATATTTATTGAATATGCAAGTCGACCACCATAAAAAAAATTTAAAATTTTTAAAAAACTCAAAGAAAGCAACAACAATTAGCTAATAAGAGAATTTTAACAGATAAACATGCAACTTCAGTAATCTTACATAGCTAGAAAGGTGACACTGTTTTCCCCTCCTCCAACTGGTATCATAGCTACATATGATTCAGGCTAAGATGTTCAACTGCGTAATTTATCATTTTCTACATGTACAAGCACTTGTCCATTGACTGTTCACATGAATAGAGAGCCACAGCTTATGGCAAAACATTAAAATGAGATTTGGAGACCTATGTGCTACCAGTGTCTTAATCACCTCACACAGATGATACTGAAACTACAGTGTTGATATTTCATGCCAACATTAATACACACACAATATATTTGAACTACTGACCGTATGATGGATCTGCTGATTGCTTCTTCTTATTCAGTTTCACATCCGTCATCATAGATGCATGAGCTGCTGCCATCTGAAACATACAAGGTAAGGTGACTTCACTTTTCTGAGCGCACTTCAATAGCACATACAAATATGCTTACTTATTTGATACCCTTTACCTTAATATGGTTAACTTGTCAAAACTCCAACTTTCAACAATCATGTAATATAAATTTGCTGTCAAAATATTGAGGCTCACTCACAACATCATTGTGTTCAAAGACAATTTATCCCATCCACAAAAAGATCAAAGTTAATATTGCCACATTCGATCAGTGCCATTTTCTCTTCTTTGTCACTTTTAGTTTGTTCCCGTTTCAGTGGATAAATATGTAGTTATATTTAGCTGGTTCACTTCCCCTTCTACCACTGTTATCATCATCCACAACTAAACTAACTGCTCTACTTCTATCCTTCGTGATCTACACTAAGTTATTATACTCGTACATAATGCCCTGTAGCTATTCATCCTCACCTTGATGTACCAAGTGGCCCTAGAGATTGGGACATCCTTTTCACACAGGTTGTCAAATATCTCCTCCTTCTTGTTGAAAACAGGGACCTAAGGACACAGACACACGACACGCGGAAAATCACGATGAAAGGACCAAATATGAACATTACCAACCCCAATACATACAGGAAATAAACTTCATAATTTCTTTCTCGGCCTTCTTTTACTCATTATAAGTAGTCTCTCTCTTTCACAGGTTTTTTTTTTTTTAACAATATATGTATAAATTCAAAATATTTGGTCGCCACCGGGAATCGAACCCTGGATGACCGCTTGTCCCAGTGGCAACCAAATATTTTGAATTCTGTATTGTTTTAAAAAGCCTGTGAAAGAGAGAGAATATATCTAAGGAAATAAATGAACACTGCATACATAGCTACTGCAGGGCTTCATACAGAAACGGGCTGCTACCCAGATCTCTCTGCCATACTAATCGCTCTCACAACTAATCATTTGTAAGAAATTATTCCACAGTTTTGAGCTTAACCCTAAATAAGACTTGCTTACTGCTGAAGTAATCGAGGAAACTTCCAAAAATGTGTGTATTTGTCAAATGTTTGATTTAAGATATTCTTTAGCTAAGCAGTAGCTGCAACACTCAATACTTCCACACACACACTCGTTCGCAGAATATACTAACATGAAACTACTTACATTGCATTCTCTTCGTGACTTGACTTATTGGACAATGGATGAATAATACTCATAGCATTGAATGATACGGCTAAGTATCGTCAACAAATGACATACGTACGTCCACACAAATAAACAAACAAAATATCCCCAATTTTCAAATGTGCTATTCCTAATAGCGTCTCACTAGCCAATAAACTAGTGATGTGCTTGAGCACAAATGGCAAGCGAGCCTAAAGACTATACTATTTCTATATGAATGATTTTGACTTCAAACACTGAAGCTACTGAAAACAAGGTCGAGTTTTTAAATTACGCATACACTGTATAAAGGAATTTCAGTACCATAGTAACAACTCGCTGCAACTGTGTTTGAATTGAAGGAATATAAAAACAACAAAACAATACACGTTATTTAAACGTTTTCCTTGTGATATTCTTTAGCTAAATAGTGGCTGTAAAGCACATTGCTTTGACACAACTGGACATACACCTACACAAGACTTACCTTCGCGGTTAGTCTAGTGGACAATGTATTTTCAAGTAAATACTGTTGCGTATGGCTTATAACCATGCCAAAGAGCGCATTGACTTACCACCGCCACTAACTCGAATAGAAATGGAAGTCCCGTAAGTTTTCACGTTTTAACTGCACCCATAAAAGAATTCAAAACTGTAAACAATTCAATATTTTTAGGGTGATACGGGTACTGATCGATTAACAGAGGATTCTGTTTAGTGAAGTTTGGGACGGGGTCGACCACCGAACTAACACAAAAACGTGAGGGTCAAAGTACAAAAATGCCTTACGTACGTCCAAACATATATATAAACAAACAAACATCCCCGATTTTCAATTGTGTTACCCCTGTAAGTGTCTCGCTCGCTACGCTCGCTCGCCAATAATAATAAGCAGAATATTAATAGTTAATACAGAAAAAGCCACTTATGATCCTCTATGCACTGGCACCTCATTAATTCTAACCACATATGTATCCAGATGGCTCGAGTATCGGGTGAATTTGATATTTCAACTTAAACTTTAATGAAAGTGAATCATGCCAGTCATAAACTATAAACACAGACGTGACAGGCACACTAGCCTATGAAAATATCCTTGAACCCAAACAGCAACTATTGCCCCTACTCCCATCCTTTTAATTACTCGAGTTACATAACCTGGAATGTAATCCTCTACTTTGCCATTGTTACACCAGTCCTGACCTTCAGTTGACCTCTCACACAAAGATGGACTCCTATACAGTAATCTTTAATCTTATCAAAACATTTTTTTTTTTTTTAACCACCAGAAAATGACTCCAACTCCTTTATATAAACACAGCTGGGCAAAGTTGAATCAATGTCATCCTAGTACCATCACTCTAAATAAATATTCCCCACTTCACACGATACTAAAATAATAGCCATGGCTACACCAGGTGACCACTTCCAATCCAAAGCACCAGTCAAAGATTCCTATACTTTCTTGGCTGGTCCCTTAGTCATCAAGTTTCAACATGCATCAGAGTTTTATTTATCATTCAATATGCGTAAAGTCTACCTAGTTCACACAACAAAAGAAAGCCCATCCATTCTACACTTGTAGACTGATATACATACAGTATATGCCAAAATAAACTAAGCCACTGTTTGCTCACTGGCCTTGAGAAGTGTGCTTTCAAAGTTTATGACTCCCGATTACAAACAAATAATATCCATAAACAGAGGTTCCCCCAAAGCCCTCCACCTCACCACTCTCCTGGGCTTCGTATACTAGAACTTAGAGTTCCCCAGTTCAAATACTTCACATTCACAAACTGCCAGGAGTGGAAGTAACTGGAAAGGCTTACAAGCAAATGTCATTACACCCCCAGAGCCAATATGCCAGCTATTCCAGGGAAAAGGAGGAGAACATCACCATAAAGGTGACTTGCTGGCAGTGAGACACACTCGAGCCTCCTTAACTTACTTTCTTGGCAAGCATTGGCAGAGACTTATTGCTGGCCAAGTCCTGGAACCATTGGGTAGCTAGCTCTTTCTTGTTTCGTCCCAGGGGCACTGCTACGAAGTTGTCCTTGGTGATCTGTACTCTGCGACGATCGCTGTCCTGCACCCAACGTCTCTTCTTCTTTTCCTCCACAACTTGATTCACCCGATGAGAATACTTTAATTGTGGGTGGTAGGACAAAAAAAGTGGAAAAAGGTGAAAGAAGATAAAAAGAGAAGAGAAAGGGAGAGGGGAAAAGGACAGAAAAAATGAGTGTAAAAGGGAACGTAACAATAGAAATATGTAGTGGGTCAGTAGAAAGTACAGCACATAATATCTATTTATTGCAATAAATACAATTAGAAGAAAACCAAATTGTATCCACTTAAGTATAAGTACTACAAAAGAGTGATTTTTTAAGCCGTTCTTGGCAAGGGTGTGGTTTGGGAATGACTAATGAGATACATTAGGTCAAATTTGTAGTCTGTTCTTACCTCCTTAGGGTTGAGGAGTTGAAGATTGAAGTCCTTCAGTGCTGATCCATACTGGAAAGTTGAAAGAGAAAAAAATAAAATAAAATTGTGTATATAAAATGAAATAATATATTATACACAGAGAGAATTCCATAACAGCCACACCCCTGTGTTCTATTCTGTCCCCACTGCCAAATCCAGCTTTTTTTAACCAACTAGGACTACTGTAACCCTCTTGCGCATGCGCGTTGAGGGTTAATAACTCTACCCTACCAAATCCAGGAAGTCACACACCATAAGATCACTCCTGAGCTACACGTGTGCCGTACAACCCAATCCTACGCACTCATCACACCATTATCCCTACCCACTGGCCCCACCACTTACGCTCTGTCCATTCATCCTCACTCCACCTCCATCCCAACCTTCAAGCCACACCCACACCTACTACCCACACACACCTCATCCTGCGTATCCACTAAGGGATGGAGACGATAGCCGAAGTTCAAAGTGTTGAAGGATAACTCATCCTAATCAACAACAGATAATATATACAAGTGTAATAAATATTAGAGAGGGAGGAGAGAGGAACATTCTCTGGTAAAGGATGAAACTCTGTTTAACTGGGGGTAAACATTCTCTTGGAGAGGGCAATTTAGTTTAGGTGGAGACAACTCTGTTTTTATTTTTCAGGGAGGGGTTGGGAGGGAAGGAAAAAGTGTTGCCCCTTTCTGTACGAAACCCTGCTAGGTATACAGTCTTTTCAAAATTACATATGAATATTTAGATCAATAAATATATAAACAAAAAGGGCAATTCCTTATTATGACTAGATTGTACAGTACTATAAATATTTTCCAGTATGTTATATGGTGCTAATACTAACTCCTATTCACCAGACATCTCATTGCAATAAATTTTAACTGGTATAAGTAGTACAAAGATGATCACTCGACTTCCATAGTGAACTGTGCGTTTTTGACATTCACCACTTATAAAGACTTGACAGAGTTGAAGTGACAATAATAAATTTGTGTTCATTTCAATAATATTAATTCCTGCACTATCTCAATAAGAACAAAATTTAGTCATTCTTACTATTTTTAAGTACCAATAGCGCTTGGCAATAACCTCTAATCTGTTATAATCAGCAATATAGTTTCTTGGAAAATCTGGTAAAGGGTAACCACTCAAAATCTAGTTTTACTTATTGCTGTACACATCAAAAGAAACCCCGGGGTAAGTCTACGCTGCAAGGCACCACATACATAGAACTCATGTACCACTAAACAAAGCACGTATGTGGTTTTTCATGTTATTTTAGCCCCAAATTAATGATGTACATATGCTTCATCTATGCAAGAACAATTTGATATCTTCATGGACAGAACATCCACAAAGGGTCAAATGAAGCAATATTTTTGGGGTTGCTACCAGAGACTATTATACAACACAATATCTATCACTAAATTAATGCAATCAGACACAAATTTTCACTAAGATATCAGTAAAACAAACCATTACTTTACTCACTTACCTCCCTTTGCTTGTCATCCTGGGGGTAAAAGTCAGGAACTCCCAAACGAGGTCTTTTTAAAGGCCTATATTCTCGAGCAAACGCAGCCAGTTTGCCGGTGAGGTGGGGGTACAGCAGCAAAAATCTAAGGCGACCACCGTAGCCGGCTCCTAAGCCTACCTCGTGACGCTTGTCCTACCAAAAAAAAAAAGTAAAGGTGTCGTATTTTTGTTGTTGCTCGAAAAGACAACTCCGGTGAGGATCGTTATTTACTATTTTTTCTTCTAATAAACCGACACATCGTATCGCCCGCGCAGAAATAAAATTCATCAGTAAAAAAAAAAAAAGAAAAAAAAAAGAGGGAGTGGTAATGTGGTAGCTACGGAGGTAGAAATTGCGTTGTTGGTTTTAGGGGGAAGTGCGTATAGTGAAAGTTTAGTTTACATGAAAGATATATGACAGCATTTCATCGGTAGCCATGAATGCAAATTTGTGTGCTAACTGTAGCTAGTGTCTCCTGCTGCACTGGAGGTGAGTGCAGCCTGTGGCTGCCATACTTATTGTTAGGGCCAGGACTTTATTTGCAAGGAATGTCATGAGCAAGAAGTAGTGTAGCTATAAGCTGGAGGTTACAGTGAGCGCATTATTGCTTGCATAACCATTGCTGTGATAAGGTAAACGTCTGGTTTTCAATTTCCAGTCATTACTATAAGGGACCATTTAGAAGCAATTATCCATTTTGTTTTGCTTGTGAGACACCAAGTTAGCTAGCTAGAGGGCCATCAGCTGGGAATACAGCTAGTGCCACAATTGATGTGCAGATAAAAAATACCACTCCTTGGATAACCTTAGGTTTTCTAAGAGGCTATCTACTAAAGCTATTACTATTGTAGGTCCCTAAAATATGTATTTGTCAGCTGTAGTTATATAATACAGAACCTACTGCAGTATTAATTAAAATAAAACAGAGTAGATGAGTTGTTGTATTTTATTGAGGCATGTAGCATAATGTAGAAGTCGTCAGTAATTGGATTCATGTTTTCCTTACCTAGTAAGACGTGCAGTAGTTTTTCTTCGAGGTTCTACTATGTTTGGCTGGCATGCCGAAAATAATAACAACAGACAAAATAGTTATGTAGCAGTGGGGTATCGTTGGATGGGTGTGGTTAAATAGGCACGTTGAGCAGTAACATGTCAAATGAATTAGTCTAAAGATTTCATCTTGAGGAATTTTGTGGAACAGACTACATACCCTTACCACCGTGCTTACAGAGTCCTCTGTGTAATAATTAGAAGTAATCCGTATTAGTGTATACTGTATGCACTAACCAATAGGGGGAGTTTGATAAGGTTGTGTTGGAACGAAAGCTGACTTTGTCTACTAAAAGCTTTTTTATTGTGTACATCTGGTGTGTTTCTTTACTATATCAAAATGTTTGCTGTTGTTAGAACTTGTTATGTACAACAACAAGCTAAGTGATTATGAGTTGGAGAATTAATCCCAGGCATTGATTGATGTTGGTCCTCAGACACACACGCATCGGTTGTAGTAATGGGACTCCATATTTGATTAGTGTGGGTGTATGTGTGTGTGTGTTTGCTTGTATTAGAGTTTGCAAGTGGGTCAGGTGTATTGCACATCGTCAGTGGATCGGGTGTATTTGCACACGCTCAGTGGATCGAGTGTATTTGCACATGCTCAGTTGTTCGGGTGTATTTGCACACGCTCAGTGTTCGGGTGTATTTGCACACGCTCAGTTGTTTGGGTGTATTTGCACACGCTCAGTTATTCGGGTGTATCTGCACATGCTCAGTATATTAGGTGTATTTGCAAGTGCTCAGTGAATTGGGTGTATTTACACGCTCAGTGGGTTGGGTTAGGGTGTATATATTGCATGCTCTATGTTAGTTGTGAGCATGCGTATGTCCCATGCATTGAGACAGAGATGTCAGAGATCTGTGTATGTTGGCAAAGCATTTTAACTGAGGTGGTCTTCATGACTGGACCTGCATGCTGACAAGTCTCTGTGGTGCTTGGTTACAGTCTTGCTGATGAATGTGGGGAGAGTGTGCACGTGGTACCTATGGGGGGGTGGGGCTAAGCGAGGTGATGTACATTAGTGACGACAAGCTAGTCTAGTAGCGTGTGAAGAATGATTGTGAGGATTTGACATCTCACTATTTGCCAAGATATTTTTGCAGCTTCTATAGGGTGTATTAAGGGTCAGGCAACATTATATTGGTTCTTCCGTTGTTGTTATTGTTGTTGTTGTTGTTGTTGTTTTGTGTGTGTGTGTGTGTGTCCAGTGTGGAACGTTGTCGTAATTTAGTTAATTTGAGTGCTTCACTGGTGTATAGTGTTTGCGTGTACTTTTGATTCTGTTCACATTTCACTGGTACTTTGAGACATTATAGTTGAGCTCTGATACATTGTTTGTATTCCATTGGCTATGGTTTTACCTTGTACGGTATGTGTGTGTTTATGTATGTATGAATGTATGTGTACTCTGTAGGTTGAAAACGCAATTGGCAACCCCTTACCTGTCAATGGTTGGAATCATCAGTTACACTTTCTCTCACATTTCCCTCATCACTAACTTCCATTATATATGTAGGTAAGGTATGGCTGTGAGAATAAACTCGGGTGCAGAAGTTATCAGCCTCCAGACTATGGGCACGCTCGGCAAGCCTGCCTCTGCCCCCCACTCAGTTCAGTTTCTCCCTCCACAAAAGCCGGCCAAGCAGCAGCGGTCTAATTGGCAAGTGGTGAAGAAACTTCTGCGTAGTTCGCGCCCGAACCCCCTGGCAAACTTGGAGAGGATTCCCGACTACCCACCTAATTCCTACTTGCCGCTTCACTCCGGATTTGAGGACGAGGAAACTTTGGCCAAGGTTTTTTCTGAGATCACTAAAAGGGATGATCAACTTCAGGAGTACTTGGATGCAAAGAAGGCGGATGCTCTTGAAATAAGTGACTCGTTTGATCTGACTGAAGAGGGGCGTGACAAGTTTGGTATGGACGGCACCCCGGAACCCAAGGAGACACCTGAAGACTTGGCTCACTATCAGGATTACGTCAACCAGTTTCTCAGCTTCTTCCTCCAATCGTCCTTCTCGCATTCAGAGAGGAATTTTGCCGGAGATCCGAAATGGACTGAAGTGGTTCAGTGCTTGGCCTCATCTCGCAACTGCCCCGATCTGACACTCTTTCGTCGCGTGGCCGTCGATCCGAAGCTTATTGCAGGGGCGGTCCCAGAAGAGGACAACATCGGCTACGCGGGCAATGGAGTTGCCGTCAACCAGCTGGCAAGATTCCTGGACATCGCGGTTGTCAAGTTCTTGAGCAGCGTCAACGAGCACACAGACTCCCAGTCGGTCACATGGGCTCTAGATTACCTCATCAACCTACTCCAATCTCTCATTAGTTCTATGAACTCTCTCAACTCATTCGGCTGGTATGCTGCCCCTCACATGCGCATCAGAAAAGGCACCGCTGTTGGACGGACCAGCATCTCTTACCCGCTTCAGGCTCCGATAATTCTCCACCCGCCTCCACCAGTTGTTGTTGTGGGAACTCCACCCACGTCTCCTCGGGCAAGCCCAGAGAGGAATGTGAGAAATTCTGCTGCGTCTCTGTCGTCTGCCGAAGCGTCCTCCCTTTCTCCGAACGCGAGAGATCCTGTAACGGGGCAGCACAGCCCTTCCCTTTCTCCTCTAGCTATTAGACACACGGCAGCACTATCTCCGTCGACATCGCCTCGAGAAAGTTCTTTTGATATGAACTTCTTGAGCCGAAAAGATGGACAAAACGGAAGGAGTGGTCAGTTTGAGAGTAGAGCACAGGAATCTGATGGGGCAATGGGCAAGGCTGCAGCTGGAGAGGGAAGGAGATCCAGGAGAACAAGTCGACAGGAAGTGAAGGTATTTGTTAAACCACCTGCGAAGGATGATCTTTCTCCGCCCAGGTCTAACCGGTCTGCATCATACTCTCCCAGTCCAACCACAGAAAGGGCTCTCCACGGTATTCTCAAGACTCCGTCGTTAGAAACTGTTGTCTCTCCTCCAAGATCTCTCAATGCTAGCCAGGACAAGCTGTCAGGCGCTTCTTCTCCGAAAAACCCCGCCTCGGGTCGACAACGTAGGCCCACGCCTGTTGGCCCACCTCCCGGGCTGATCCTCCCACAGAGCAAGGTCAACCACCACTCCCCAGGATCGTCGCCTCGACAGTCGCGAATGAATATCATTGAGGAAGGCGAGGACGAAGATGAACACCGTACAAGTTCCGGAAGTTTACAGCATTCTACAGCAAGTAGTGAAAATGGCAGCAACAGCTCTCTCCATAGACCACCTCTTAACACGACAGCGATGGACTTTCCTCATTGCCAGCGGCATACGTTTGGCTCTCCACGAGACCTTCAGGTCATGAGAGACAGGTTGTCTTGTGACAGAGTTTTCACGAGAGAAAAGTCTTCTCCTGACCGCTATAGAGATAGGATTTCTCCGGACAGGACGAGAGACGACCTCTGCAGTCCTCCTTCGACTGGAAGTCATCGTTTAGGTTCTATATCTGAAAATGAGGATGATGAGTTTGAAGTTCCCCTTCAACTGTCCCATCCTCCCTGTGGAAAGAGAACTGAGCAAACTTCAGCCACCAACTATGACATCTCGCAGAGCGCATCCCCCACTTCACCTCCACTATCGTCCTCAGTCAGCCCCACCCCCAGCCCGGTTCACAGGTCATTATCACCTCCCCCTGTGGGAGTATCTACCCGTGGGTCTTACTCTGTTTCTCCTCCGCCTCAGGCTCCGAAAAAGCTCCCCGTGGTTAACGAGCACCACGAGCTGAGGACGCTGACCAATGCTGAGGGTCGTATCAGCCTCCTCGCCATCCTTCACGCTATCGCTCGGCTTCCCAACTGCAAGGAGGTGTGGTCAGATGAAGTCAGCGATAGGTGCTATGCTCTCATCCAGTTCTGCATTGACATTGGACTTCCGCCAAAAGGGGACTCTGCTGCTCAGCGTACCAAGAAGAAGGCAGCCAGCTCATCCAGTGCAGTCACGGGATCCTTACAGGACAAACGAAAGAGAATGGTCAGGCAGGAGAACATGTCGGAGAAGTTAGTGTCAGAGAAGCCGTGGGTTGAACACGGCAAGTATATCGTCGAGTTTTCCCTCAGGGCACTGATCCAGTGTAGCACGTGCAGCTTGGTAGGGTGCTCTGCGGACGGTTTCTGTCGGTTACAAAAGTTTGTGGTCCCTTCAACTGCAAGGTCCTCCATGTTCAGCAAACTCATCCGCAACTTGAAGAGGATCAGCCTACACTCTCCGAAAGTGTTTAGGGAGGCCATGGTCAATTTTGCTAAGCCCTCTGCTTCTTCTTGTCGCAAGCTCTTCAGTTTCTTGCATGTTGTGCTGCAGTATTGCATGCACATGGACGGTGCTCAGCTGGGAGGCCCGCTGACGGACGTTATTGTGGTGGGCGTGGCTGGTGTGGTCGTGGACCGCCTGGCAATTCTGGATCTTTCTGAGGAGTCCATACAAGAGGTATGTTTGTGTGTATGTGTGTATGATTTGTGCAAAAGAAGCCAATAATTGGGTAGGAGTGGACGTGGGAATAGGTGTGTGGGTGTCGTTGGTGGGTGTGGCAATGGATGGTGGGTGGGCAGGGCAGGACAATGTGGGTGGGGCACAGTGAGTGAGTGAAAGTGGGAGGGCAATCGGGCAATCACTGTGATGGGCAGGGCTGATTAAATTGATTTTTTATTATTTTTTTATTTTTATTTTTTTTGCCACTGAGGTTTTCTAGTTCCCACCCACCCACCCCTTTTTTTTTTGTAAATAATTTCTGACCTACCCATGCTTTGTTTCCTACCATTGTGATATTTCTGACACTCACTGGCCTGCCCCATTAATCCCTGATTGTTTGGTACATCAGGTTTTGGTTGTAAGCAGCACGCAGTTTGAGCAGGTGCTCTAAGTTGCTATGCTACCTCCCTGTACTTAATTCAATCAGTTCTGCTGTAACCGGGGAGTTTGTGTGTCAGTATGCATGTAGTGTTGTGAATGTGAGATATTCAAAGGTGGCCATAATGGAATCTTGTAGATTAGCAATATATAGTATAAATGAAAGAATGAATGAATATAATATATTATAATATATAAGTAAGTATATAAATTATGTAACCATTAGTAGTAACTGTACAGTACATTCTTCATAGCCAAGAAAGGGGGCCATTGCATGTGATGTTGATGGTCTCTTTGCCTGAGTTTGGCCACAACTTTACTAATTGCAATGAAAGGACTACACTGTTTGATTTTGAAGGCAATCTGTACTAAAATAATATTTGCTTTTGCGCAGAACTAGCAGAGAGGAGAGGGAAAAGTCATCACATACCAACCCTCACCACTGGCTAATTGATCAGGGCTGGCAGGGGAGAATTGCTAGGGCTGGGACTGAAATGCTGAAGTTCACACCAATAGTATTAAAATGTGTTTAAAAGTTGAATGTTTACACGTGGGTTTGGTATGGCATTCTGGACGTTTGTCCACTGGTGTTCGTGAAGAATCTAGGTGTGTGTAGACAAGGCACAGCTAAAACAACTTAACCTCTGCACCCATTTCACAAACTGAAAACTACCTTACATGAATGACTATTTAATAAAACTAACTGAGTAAGATCTGTAGTACAATACAAAAGATAACTAATACTCAGTTTGCTAAAACTACCGTAGGAAACAGCAATGACACCCAGGCAAGAAATTCTGTATGAAAAAATATATATTAGTACACTTGTGTGTCAGTAACAACGGATGGACAGTAAGATATTCACGTGTCAGTGTACAGCTCTATCAGAACTCCTGCTGCACTGTGTAGATATGAAGAGTTGTTCCTATAACAACGAGGAAAACAAAAACATCGATCTTAATCTGAGGGCAGTTATAGATATAGGTTTTGCTTTTGTGTGTGTGTGTGTGTGCAAATGCTACATAGAATATCTCACGTGGTATGTGTTATAAATTGTTACAAGTCTACACTGATGTTAGGGCACTTCACTGTACATATGTACTTGTCTTCCCATCCTTGTTCGCCATTGCAGTGTGTAATAAAGACCCAGCCATTGTCCACTGAAACATGACGTACATAGTATCATTAGATTGATTTTCACACTCCTCATATAGCACTGTATCTGTTAGGATGGCCACCTCTAGTCTGTTTACACTAGTACGATAACTTGAGTCATGTGCCCACGGTAAAGGACATGGCAGCTTGTCTTGGTACTCGCGAACACTAGTTGGTATCTCCCAGACCGAGTAATTGGAAGTGTGGGTATGGAATAATAATAGCAATTTTGTTCTCTTTTTAACAGCCAATATAGTTAATTGAAACTTAACCCGACGTTTCAACTTCTTGCCGAGGTGTAAGCCTGATCTACCATCTTCTTTATCTAGCTAAGATCTCTCTATCTGGAGTTGTTATTCCATTCTCCAGCCTGCCAATGAACAACGTAGATAACGCAGAGATAGATGTTTCATAAACTGTAATAAATTGGGACTTGAACCGATATTTGCAGAGTTTGTAAGGGAGATTTGAATCAGCTTGTTATGAAGAAGTTAAGGTTCCTATGTTGATGTTATTTTCAATGCCCCAAAGCAGCAACTGCACAATTAATTAGGCTAGTAATCAGGGATGAATAAACTTAGTAGTGGTACATAGGGTAAACTAGTAGATGAACAGATGAGAACCGTGACAGGGGTATCTACTCAGGTGGTATGTGATTTTTTTTTGGTGACCTTTTTGAAAGCATTAATTAAGGGCTATCACGTGTTGGCAACCCTGTGTATCAGGGATGTGTAATTAGTTTAAACTGTATTAATACGGCATATGTAGATGCTGATCAGAAAGCTATGTGTGTAGAGAGAATAATAGCCTACTAAAGGTTTTCCATTTCAATGGCTGCTAACTGGCTTGTTTACTGCTGTTTGTATTGGTTGTTGGAAGTATATTTACTTAACTGAATCTACACACAACCAATAGATACTTTAGTGTGCACTAGTATATATATACTTAATGCAGGAGCTCACTTGTAAGCAGTAAATGTCTTAAATGGTATTCTCAGTGTTGCTTGTATCAGCTGACACCGCCCACCCCCTCTATCTTTTACCAGTTTCTTATTCCAGACATTTGATCTAGGAGGAAGTGAAGATTCCTTGCATTCCAGAGTGACCATTTACGTATGTACCTACGTTCCTGTGGTGCGTATATACTTAAGTATGTATAATGTCATCCCTCACACACAGTGCTTATAAAGCAGCAGTGAGTGTATCGCATTCCCGTATCTGCCACCGAATCTCCAGTCACAACATGGGCAGCCATATTTATGCACTGTGTGTGTGTGCATGCATGTGCGTCACTAGGCAAACAGACATGCATACCACGAGTATCTCGTTGGATCATTTGATACAGAGTCTGACGCATGGCTGACGGACTGCCTTCCACGGGTCGTTGGCTTGGAGAAAACACTGGATAAGTTGTGTTCAATTAATCCTGGATTTTGGGAAGTATATTCAACCCATGCATATGGTGACTGAACGTACTGAATGTTCTTATATATGTGTGTGTGTATGTGTGTCTTATTTCATTAAGGCCATTCGTTTTGCATTATAATCTTTTTTCTTTCTTTTTTTCTCATAGAGACAATCCCGAGCATCTGAGTGTCAATGTTAGTCAATGATGTTCCTTTTTTGAGCATGCCATATAAATTAGTCGTCTTTTTCACTCATTGAAGCACTCTCCTCTAAACCTGTTATTTTTTATATAATAAAGCCCGTGAAGCAATAGTTGATATGTACATTACAAAGAGCTTTTAGATTCCATCGGTCTAGATCATAATATCATAAAGACAGTATATCAAGAGGAAGTTTGGTAAAGTACTATATATATTAAAGTCCCATATATTTTAAAGTCCCGGGTATTGTGTATGATGTACTCTGTTGTGTCTGTTAGTAAATGCCAGAAGTGTCAGCATTTAGTGATGGGCTTCATGCATATTTGTATCCAGACAGAATCACTCCTGTCATAACATTACATGCTATTCTCTGCTACCAGCTGCTGCCATGGCAATTGAAACTGTGTGTGTAGACAAGTGCTTGTGGGATGGTGTGGTGTAGTTATAGCATTCCACAGGATGAGAATCACATGCTTAATGTCTCCGAACATGCATCTTACATGTGTAGTAGCTTCTCCAGTGATGTGTATGTATGTATGTGTGTGATGATAGGGTGTTGGAGGCATGATGGTGTTGAACTATATTTTACTCTGTTCTCTCTCCACACCATATCAATTACTGCAAAAGATTATAGTATCAACAAAGCAGCTGACCTAGCCTAAACAATATATATATATATATATATATATATATATTTATTTATTTATTCCACCCTAGATATCTTCACAATGTACATGACCCTGTGACCTGTGAAACACGCCTTTATTTTACTGCTGAGCAAGCTCATTACCCTTGTAGTTATAGCAACCTGGGCCAAACTATTCAATTTTCTCAGTTTTTACAGCTACCTTCCTCTTTTGTACCCCCCCCCCCCACTCAACAGGGTTAGAGCAGCTGCTAAAATATCAGCTGGGGGTGTGTGTAGCCCCAACAACCAACTTTACCTCTGTGAGTTACCTTCTCCTAGTACTAACTACAGTAGTAAAGGTATCTAGTAGTGTGGAATAAACCACTTATTACACTTGTCAGAGTGATATGGCTAGATATTTCACTCTCAGGCTTTATTTTCACTCCCTCTGGCTCTGTGAAAATAAATTAGCCTGCTCATGAAATATTTCCCATATCACACTCTCTGACTCATGTAATAAGTACTATATATATATATATATATACACACACACACACACACACCAGGAGGAAATGCAGGCAGAAGTAAGGGTGTTATAATTGAACTAGAAAACACAAAGGTTGTTGTTGTGGCAGATAATTTTTAATAGTTACGTCTAGCTGTAAGGGTCAAGTGTCACTCACTCACCTTTGGAAGCATGGAACTGACTCATCTCTTTCTTTCATAACATGATACTTATAGAGAACTGCAGGTGGTGGAGTGGGTGTGGCAGAGGTGTGTCACAGAATAGTGTGAGGGACATGCTCAAATTTCCCCAGACATTATGTCATTGGAGAGAATTTTTATTAAAATTAGTGTATTGAATTGAGAGGATTTGTACTGGCACAAACAAAAAATTCCTTCTTTTTTTTTTGATTTTGTTTTTTTGTTGTTGTTTTTTTGTTACCCCACTGAGTGCTATAAATGTAGTAATTCCAGTGGAAATACTAAGTTTTCAGTCATTCTGACTTTGTCTTGACCACTTTTCTCAAAGTTTGCTATTACTTTTGTTGAAAACCACCATAGTAGCATGAACCCTCACTGCTTTATCATTGATAAGAAATTATGGGCTGAATTCTGGTTCAGCCGTGTGGGGGGAACTGAGAATTTTGGTGGGGTGGGAAGAAGGAGGGGTGTGTAAAGCTGGGGAGTTTATGGGAGAAGCTGCTTCCCCCCCCCCCCCCCACTAGATTGAACCCTAGTAGGCTGCTGACTTTGTTTTGAAGGCACAGAAACAAGAAAGAAACTGGTCGGACTAAAATGTAATTGTTTCATTTGAATTGAGTTTATGTGTTTGTTTGCAGTCGGTCATAAGAGAAGCATGTGATTTCATCGGCTACTCCTGCAATCTGTTTGCCATCGACACAGAGGTCAAGTCTCGTCATCACTTCCACATGTACATCCACAGAGTAGCACTCTCTGTCCTGCTCCCGCCACACCCTTCCACCGTAGTGGCCACACCCACTGCTGACCCCGCCCAGAACTTCACATCCTTGGATGTGGTTGGAATTAGAGGGGCAGAGTGCGCGGATGGACCTGCCACAATGGTGGAACCTGGGCCTACCAAAGTCATCAACAAGTCACTGAAGAGAGGCACTCTTGTCAACGCTTTTACTTCTTCCCCACTCCTGTCCAGGAAAGGGAATCCTAGTGCACCTAGAGACTCGCTAAACCGGTCAGACCGCCCGCCATACCTCCAGAAGCAAGGCACTTTCAACCTCCCGGGTTTTGGTGAGGGACTGCCCACAGTGACCTCTCAGGATGACAAAGAAGGTAAAGGAAAGTCCTCCAGAGAGAACTCCCAGGCTTCACTGGGCGAAGAAGTGGGAGGAGTCAGCGGAGCCCCCCCGTATTGGAGGGGTCTGAATATTGGAATGCTTCAGAGTCGGATCCGAAGGCTGTCTACTTTGCTGGAGTTGAGTGAGCCTGGGTCAGTCCCTGAAGCAGGCATGCTGGCGTCTTTGGTCGATCTGGTAAGTGATAGTCAATCTGGTGAGTGTTCATGTAAGAAAGCTAAATTCATAAGATACCTGCATAGTACAAGTTTGACCAATGAAATAGATCAGTTGTGTGTTTGGTGAGAGGTCAAGCATTTCTGACTGGTCATCCATCACTTGCTTTGTCTAAGCCTACGATCCAATTTCAACAAATATATCATTCTCATCAAACGGTATTTCCAGTGCATATTTCCATCTGAGAGTTGCCCCCTAATTGATTTTCATTTCCTGAGGCTATATCTTTCGACCTCCAATGTGACACTTTAAGCTGACACCATGGCAGTGCATTGTATGACCCACATACTCCAAGTGAGCATTGCAAACGTCATCCATTCCATGAGGCGTATGAATACCATTAAGAAGACCCGGATTATTGGAATGCAAGATTCCACAAGTTGGAAGGGAGGGAAGGAGAAACTGATTTCATTTCGGAATTAAAAAAAAAAAAAAAGGAAGCTGGTTTTTAAACAATTAGCTGAAGAAACCTCACAGGTTTGCTAATTAAATTGCTTTTAATTAAATAAACTGCCTCAATTTTGTGGGAGCTAGTTTCATTAATTAGATTGTACCCCATACAAGTACTGATGGTTTGTTGTCATTATTATTTCTTGTGTGTGTGTGTGTGTGTGTGTGTGTGTGTGTGTAACTTGCTCCCCCACAGTGTGATGGTACCACGGTAGTGGCACGTGCCATGGTGTTTGTAGAGTGCTCCCTGCTGGTGAAGAAGCTGAGGTCTCACAACAGCAATCAGCCAGCCACCGTCTGGCTCAGACACAACGCGGACAACCTGCAGATACAGCAGGTGGCCGCCAACCTCCGCAAGTGGGCGGAGGCTATAGGAGAGAGGCTGAGACTAGCTGAGCTCAGGCAGAAGGTCGCCTACGAGAGTAGCGAGGGGAGTGGTTCTCAGACATCGTCGACGGAAGGGAAGGGTGGGAAGATGGCGGAAGAGCCGGTATTCCCGCCTGAGGAGAGCCAGCTCGAGTCACAGCAGCAGTCTTGCAGTGGAAGTAGTGGGAAATCACAGAATGGTGAAGGAGCGGATGCTATGGGTACCCCCAAGAATGGATATTTAGTTTCGTACGCCCTCAAGATGTGCGCCTGCAATCTCCTCCTTGAGATCACACGTTTCCTTCGCGAGCTTCCTACGGAGTTGATTGCTCCTCACGTGTCCATCTCACAAGCGGGCACGCCCCTCAACCTGTCCGGCAACTTTGATCGATTCACGGAGCCTCGAAAGCATTCCAATGCCAGCATGATGTCATCAGATGCAGAAGGTATGCCCACGGCTCACTTCCCCAACCCCAAGCCACACCTTCCAGAAGTGAGGTCGAACTACGGCAGCAGCCTTTCCGTTGAAGATGCCGAAATGCCGCAAGACTATACAAAAAACCTTTCGGTCGATGACGGCAGTTTACCAACCACGCCTAACATGGCACAGCGAAAAAACCGCACCTCTATGTATCTCCGTATCACTCCGTCTTTCAACAAGGCGGGTGTGGCCAGAAACACCTCCACCCGGCGACACTCGAGGAGGGTGGTGGTCTCGGACAAGCAGGAACACAACCTGAGCATACCCAAGCCGTTAGGGGGCGTGTCTCCCACGAGAACGCGGAGGCTGTCCATTTCTAGTGGCCTGCAGAGGAGCACCAGTGGAGTGGGCGTGTTTTCAGGTACTGGGGGCGTCAATCGTCGTCCTTCCCTTTTCGTCCATCCGGTCAATCACACTGGAGGGTTCACCAACACTGTCAGCTCTTACCTTACCAAAGGTCGAAGGCGTTCCATGGGCGCTGCCCTGCATTATCAATTATCTGGCGAGAACAACGAGTTCTTTCTGCCTCCGGTTACACCCACGACTCCCGGGGCTCAGTTTTCAATCAACGCCAGCAGAGGACCCCGAGGAGTGGGAGGAGGAGGAGGAGGAGGAGGAGGAGGAGGAGGAGGAGGAGGAGGAGGTGGTGGTGGTGGTGGAGGAATATCGATAGGAAACTCACTAAATATAGGATTGACGAAACTGAAGAGATCGGCTCAGAGGGCCTTCAGGAGAGGAGGGAAGACGAGGTCAGGTGAAATAGTGTCGCCTACCAACAGTCCTAGCACATCGCAGAGGAAGAAGGTGCGTAGAGCCAGCACTGCCGACTCTTACTCACAGCGGTCTGTCTACATACCCGCTCAACCCGAAGAGACTCGCGTGAATTACCCCTGGCTGGACGTGGTGGAACACCTGATTCTCGTCTCCTCCATTGGCAACTCTGATGACCACCTCCGAAACAAACGCTCGTGCTTGGAGCTCGCCGCTGCTCTGAAGAAAGTGTACTCCAGCAATGCCCAGGTTGGAACAGAAAAAGATGAAGATCAAGTGGCAGGCTCTGACGGCAAGTCGGGTAAAGACAGGGGCAGTGGAGGAGGGGGAGGTGCAAGAGACTCGATGTCCAGAGCTGGGAGGAAGATTAAGCGATACAGCAGCCTTGGGAGCATCTTCATTCACGGAGTATCACTGGTCGATACGGACCTGGGAACAGATCCCAAGGAAGCCAGCTACATCAGAAACCACAGCATGCCGGCACTCGCCAACCTTTCCACTGGCAACCCGGACATTGTGGGCACGCTCAGGACCTTGCAATCAACCTCTGTCCAGCCTAGCCTTCTCTACGACACTCTCAGAAGGTCCACTCCCATTACACAGCTCAGCTTTTCCGACATCAACGTTGTCCGTCTGAAAGCCCTTCTTATGGGCAGGGATGAATCCTGCAGCGCGGGTCTGACCAGTGAGGAGATGATTCAGCTCACCATAGAGTCTGAGAGCCGGTTCGACCAAGGTCACATTGCAGCTGCTAGAGACAAGGAGGTATGCAAGTATCTTGACCAGAGTATCGCCGGGTTCCTTCACCTGCCTTTCTCCACTCTTATTGGAGCAGCCCCAATCTTGCACTCGCGAACATTCAGCATATTGAAGGGTATAGCATGGGAGGTTCTCTTGAGCATGGACTGGGAACTGTCCCGCACAGCTGGAAGCTTCTTTCTCCTTGCAACTGCCAGAGAAACAGAGAAGCAAATGAAGGGATTTGTGAAGACTCGCATTCTAAACCAAGCATCTGCGGTGAAGAAGAACGCTATTCTCAGGTTCAAAGTTCTTTGGGACAATCGCTATGGGGTGTGGTCTAGGATGGAAGAGAAGGGGCAGAAGAAGTTTACAAACAGTGAGAAAGAAGACAGAGAGGTGAGTTAAATTAAACAATTTTTGTTATGTACAAGAAAATAAAGTAGCTTTTCTGAATGAAAGTATATATTACTTGACTGCAACCATGAATTGTCATTGGCGACACCCACTGATTAGCTTGTGAGAATTTTTTTTTTTAATTAGAAATAGCCTTTAAGGTTGAAGTTTACTAATTTAACAATTTGATTCTTCCGACTGTTGTAACTTTTTAC